>ERZ773009.1935-NODE-1935-length-13702-cov-22.691874_pt1 | contig 13702 bp, 8 predicted proteins | sample MGYA00580663_ERZ773009 | MGnify/ENA primary metagenome ERZ773009 (study PRJEB29015, sample SAMEA2737969) | human oral metagenome | biome: human oral; feature: human-associated habitat; material: dental | place: China | collected 2026 ... | reverse complement strand
GACGAGCCACAGGGCGATGGCCGTCGGGCCCCAGACGCGCAGCGCCCGCGATTCGCGTCGGGGCCCGGCTGTCCTGGCCCGGGCGGGGCCGGCGTCGACGGCCGCGCTCATCGGGTGATGCCCAGGTCGGCGAAGACCGCGTTCGCCAGCTCGGCCGCCGTGACGTCGGCGCGGATGAAGCCGGTGCCCTTGAAGTCCTCGATGCCCGGCTCGATGGCCGCGCGGAAGTCGACGGCGGAGGCCCTCCATCCGTAGGTGCGCAGCAGCTTCTTGACGACGTCCAGATCCGCGGCCACGTAGTTGTTGTCGACCTCGATCCGGGCGATCTCGTCGAGGTGGGCCTCGTCGGCGGCCAGGTAGTCCGATCCCTTGAACCACGCCTCGGTCAGGGCCCTGGCCTGCTCGGGGGAGTCCTTGACGAAGTCGCTGTTGAGCGCCACCGAGCAGCAGAAGGGCTCGTCCTTGTTGGAGGCGAGCACCCGGGCCCTCCCGTCCAGGACCGGCAGCAGCGGGGCCGGGTCGGAGCCCATGATCGCGTCGACGTCGCCGTTGGTCAGGCGGGTCCCCAGGGAGTCCTCGTCGATGGTGGTCCAGGTGATGTCCCCGCCCTCGGGGTCCACGTCGAGGCCCGCCCGGCTCAGCCCGATGGCGAAGTAGGCGAAGGCGGAGGAGGACAGGGAGGGCACCCCGATCCTCTTGCCCCTGAGATCGGCGAGCGAGGCGACGGGGGAGTCGTTGGCCACGACGAGCTGGAGGCACCCGGAGTGGAGGCCGCCGGTGAGTCTGGCGTTGAGGCCGTTGTAGATGGGCTCGAGCCAGGAGAAGAAGATGCCGGGCGCGCCGATGTACTTGCCGGCGCCGACGGCGTCCTTCGTGTCCTCGGTGCGCTGGGTGCGGGCGAGGGTCACATTGAGGCTGGCGTCGGAGAAGTAGCCCTGGTAGTAGGCGGCGTAGAGCGGGGCGGCGCAGATGTCGCCGCCGATGACCAGGGGCAGGGTCCTGGCGGCCCCGGTCACGCCCTGGTGGCGACGGCGGATGGTGAGCCAGGCCCCGCCGGCGAGGAGCGCCGCCGCGGCGACGCCGCCGATGAGCAGGCTCCGGCGCGACGGCCCGGGGGAGGAAGCCGGGACGGGGGTCTCGTCGTCGGCGGCGAGGATGTCGGCGGCATTGTCCGCGGTGACCTCCTCGGATTCGGGCGCGGGCGTGGGCTCGGGCTCGGGCTCGGGCGCAGGCGCCTTCTTGGGCGCGGGCTCGGGCTCGTCCGGGGTGTTCGGGCTGTCGGGGGTGGTGGGCGCGGTCATGGGTGCCTCCTGGGCCGGTGGTGGATGGGGGCGTCCGCGGGCGGGGGTGCTGTCAGGCTCGAGGCGGTGGTGCGCCGCGTGTCCCGAATCGTCCTCGCGCGGGCCGCGGCGGCGGTGGCGGGCGCGCCGCGGCGCACGCGCGAGAAGGCCGCGCGGCGCGGCGGTGGAATCGGAGTCGGCGGGCTTCAGCGCCTCACGGACGGGGCTTCACAGAGCCTGACAGCGGCGACACATTCGGGAGCCGCCCATGACCGCGGGCACAGGGGTGCCGCCGGCGGTGACGAGGGCCTCGGGGATGCGTGCCATGTGCGGCACCCTACGCCGCGGACCCGGGGCGGCCCAACGCCGTCTCAGATGCCGTGCATCACCCGGACCGTCGGGCGGAGTCGCCCCCGACGCCGACGATGTGGTTGAAATCACAATTCAATATTGTGATGAAAGTGAGACCTTGGGCGCCGGTGCTGCCGGCCGTCCGCGAACGATCCGGGACGCCCCCAATATTTCCCCTGAATCCGGGGAAAAGCGGGAGGGCCTCCGGCCGGGGCCTCGGCCGCCGCCCCCATGATCGTGAGCCGGGGCACCCCCGCGGCATGCGGATAGTGACCCTCACGACCCACCTGGACCTATACCATCGGAGGAGATAGAAGCAGGATCTCCGGGTCCCACCGGTCCTGCCCCTCACCGTCAATGGCCGCAGGCCGCCGAGGCGAGCCCTGCGGCCGACGGTACGACTGCCCCCGATACGAGATGTCCTGATGCACAGCACCCCCGCCCGCACCGCGCACCGTGGAAGGGCCGCCCTGATCGGGTGGTTCAAGGCCCTGATGACGGTCGCCGGGATCGTGCTGTCCTGCTGGGCGCCGGTCGTGGGCGCGAGCGCCGTGACGGCGGCGCCCGCGGCCTGCCAGGTCCCCGCCGAGGCCTCCCAGGGGGACGCCCGCTTCGTCTCGGCCGTCAAGCCGGGCTCCATGAGCGTGGGGAACAACTCGGGGCAGACCTTCAACACCGCCAGCAGGACCGACCGCCCCCGGCTCTCCTTCGACGGCTGGAAGGACGGGTCCGGCAAGCCCCTGAACGCCAACAACGGCGACGCCGACACGGTGCTGCCCGTTGAGATCAGGGTCGGGGCCCCCGGCGCCGAGGGCCAGGTGAAGACCATCTACCCCGTCTTCACCGACGGGCGCTCGGACTACGACATGTCCCTGTGGTACTTCACCGAGGGCATGGATCCGCACCAGGGCCAGTACGAGATCGGCTACCGGGTGGCCGGGACCGGCGACTTCTCCACGGCGGCCACCCTGTCCCTCAACGTCCAGCTCGCCGAGCCGGCGAAGGACGCGATCCTCACCCTGTCCGACGGCGTGCTCAGCGGCAGCGGCTGGGCATTCGACGGCAACAGGAGCATCACGGGCGAGTACAAGATCCGCCTGCGCCTGCTGGACGCGGGCGGCGGGCAGACCGACGTCGTCGTGCCGGTGGAGTTCGCCGACGGCGTCTTCTCCCTCAACGCCTCGGGACTGACCGACCTCGGCCCGTCCGGGGGGGTCTACGGCATCCGGGCCCTGAGCGCCGAGGGCGACGTCATCGACTCGGCGTCCGTCGGATTCGCCCCCTCCGCGACCCTGGCCTCCGGCGACGCCTACTCCGCGGGGGACGACCTCACCCTGGACTACAGCGGCTGGGCCACCCTCGACGGCGTCCAGATCGCCGATCCCGTCTACACCGTCAACGTGGTCAACCCCAGTTCGGGCGCCGTCGTCGGCTCCTACTCCCTGTCCGCGAGCACCCCCATCCCCGGCGGCGGCTCGGCGCAGATCACGCTCAGCGCCCGGACGATCGTGGACGCGGCCCGCGCCGCGACGCCGTCCGTGTCGGTGACGGGCACCTACAGCCTGACCATCTCGGGGCCCCTCGGCCTGTCCGAGACCACGTCGCCCTTCACCATCGACACCGGCTCGACCGCCACCGCCGCCCCGCGTCCGAGCGCCAGCCCCGGCCCGGCCCACCCGCCCGTCGTCCCGACCCCCGATCCCGGTCAGAGCTGCGCCGCCCCGGCCAGCTGGGCGATCGTCGACGGGACCGGCGGCGCCGCCAGGGTCGAGGCCTCGCAGCGCATCCGGGTCGCGGGCGGGGGCTGGTGCGAGGGCCAGAACGCCCTCAACGGCATGTACGCCACGACGCTCAGCGTGCTCGACTCCGACGGGAAGGTCGTCGCCGAGCGGGACGGAGTGTCGCTGACCTTCACCGACGGCGCCTTCCAGGCGCAGCTGTCCCTGACCGACCAGCTGCAGGGCCTTCCGGCCGGCCAGTACACGCTGCGGCTGGGGCTCAGGGGCAACACGGCCTCCACCGGCGCCTTCGTCCTGGGGGACGGGAACGGCGCGACGGCGGCCCCGCCGGCCGCCTCGACGGATCCCTCGGCCAACCCGTCCCCGGCCGCCACCGCCCCGTCCGCCGACCAGCCGACGGCGGAGCCCACCGGTCAGTCCACGCCCACGGCGGAGCCCACCGCCCCGCCCACCGACCAGCCGACGGCGGAGCCGACCGACCAGCCGACGCCCGAGCCGACTCCGACGGCGGAGCCGACCCCGACCGCCGAGCCCACGCCCACGCCCACGCCCACGGCGGAGCCCACGGCGGAGCCCACGCCGACGCCCGAGCCCACGCCCGAGGAGAGCCCCTCGGCCACGCCGGACCCGCGCACCGTCAAGCCCCAGGCGGCGCCGTCGGCGCCGGTGGCCGATCCGGGCCAGCTCAACGACTCCAACGCCGGGTCGCTGTCCGGCACCCGCGAGGGCAGCGTCCTGACCCTCAGAATGCCGTCGGCCAAGGTCAAGGAGGGGGACTGGGTCTCCGTCTACTTCTTCCCCCCGGCCTCCACCCAGGGCTGGGTGCAGGTCGACGCGGACCACTCCGTGACCATTGACATCAGCGGCCTGGACGCGGGCACCTACCAGGTCGCCGTGGCCGGGCGGGACAACGAGCTCCTGGGCTGGGCCCAGCTCGACCTCCCGGAGTCCCTGGCCGCGGCCAAGGGCGGCGTCCTGGTCGACACCAAGACCTCCAGTCCGTCCAACCTGGGCTCGGCGGACTGGATGCTCGTGGCGGCCGGCGGCCTGCTCATGCTCGGGGCCGCCTCATTCGTCGTCCTCATGCGCCCCGGGCCGGCACAGAGGCGCTGATCCCGGGAGATCCACAGGAGCGAGGAGCATGAGAGCCAGGGGCAGCGGCCGGTTGCGGCGTCCGGCGAACGTCCGCGAGGACGCGCGCCGGTTCCTCGCACCGTCGGTTCTGCTCCGACTCGCCCTCGGCCTGGCCCTCGTGCTGTGGGTCGTCATACCCGCGGGGGTCCTCATGGACGCCTTCGCCAGCGCTGACACGACGACGGGGGCCTCGACCACCGGCACCGCCTCGACGGTGAGCCCCTCGACCATCGCCGTGGGCGGCTCCCTGGCCTACACCCTCTCGGGCTTCCCGCCGTCATCCACCGTGGAGGTGCTGGTCGACGACGGCGGCCTCGTGCAGCAGGACTCCTCGGACGCGGGAGTCGTGGCGCGCATCTCGGTCTCCGAGGACGGGACGTTCTCGGGCGCCGTCGAGCTGCCCGTCTACGTCACGGAGGGGACGCACTGGCTGCGGTTCCGGGCCGTGGCCGGCGCGGACGTGCCCACCTCGCAGATCCGCACGCTCGACTACACCAATAAGAGCCCCTTCTTCACCGTCGGCGCCTTCACCGTCATCGGGGGCGCCCCCGTGACCGTCGCACCGGATCCGGCCACCGGGTGGGTGACCCCGGTCGGGCCCGGCGCCGAGACGGATCCGGCCGCCCACCAGGTCACCGCCGCGCCCTCGCCGACGCCGGGGGCCACCCCCTCCCTCCAGTACGTTCCGGCCGACACCTCCGCGGCGGGCGTTGAACTGCACGCCACCGAGGTCCGCCAGCCCCGCTTCCCGGTCATCGGGGCGAGTCTGCTGGGCATCGCCGCCATCCTGTCGGGACTGGCCGTCGCCGTCGTCCTCAGACGCCGCCGGATGGACCAGGACTACTACTACTGAACCTGCTGAACCGCCGGGGCGCGCCCGGGCGGGGCCGCGTAGGATCGCCCCCGGCGCCCGCTCGTCTCGCGGCGCGCACCGCCGGGCACCGGAGCAGTGCCCCCAACGGAAGGAATCACCGTGCTGCGAACCCGTGACGCCGGGTCCCTGCGACCCGCGGACATCGGCCGGACCGTCACCCTGGCCGGCTGGGTGGACCGGCGCCGGGACCACGGCGGCGTCGCCTTCATCGACCTGCGCGACGCCTCGGGCATCGCCCAGGTCGTCATCCGCGAGGAGATCGCCCACGACCTGCGGGCCGAGTACGTCCTGGCCGTCACCGGCGAGGTGAGCGCCCGGCCGGAGGGCAACGCCAACCCGAACCTGCCCACCGGCGAGATCGAGGTCGTCGTGACCGACGTCGAGATCCTCAACCCCGCGGCCCCGCTGCCCTTCCAGGTCTCCGACCACGCCGAGGACGCGGGCCGGGTCGGCGAGGAGACGCGGCTGAAGTACCGCTACCTCGACCTGCGCCGCAGCCCCATGAGCCGCGCCATCCGCCTGCGCGCCGAGGTCAACCGGGCCGCCCGCCGGGTGCTGGACTCCCACGGCTTCATCGAGATCGAGACCCCGACCCTCACGCGCTCCACCCCCGAGGGCGCGCGCGACTTCCTCGTGCCCGCCCGCCTGGTGCCCGGGTCCTGGTACGCCCTGCCGCAGAGCCCCCAGCTGTTCAAGCAGCTGCTCATGGTCGCCGGCATGGAGCGCTACTACCAGATCGCCCGCTGCTACCGCGACGAGGACTTCCGCGCCGACCGCCAGCCCGAGTTCACCCAGCTCGACGTGGAGATGAGCTTCGTCGACCAGGACGACGTCATCGCCGTGGCCGAGGACGTGCTGCGCGAGATCTGGGCCCTCATCGGCCACGACCTGCCCACTCCGATCGCGCGCATGACCTACCGCGACGCCATGGAGCGCTACGGCACCGACAAGCCGGACCTGCGCTTCGGGTGCGAGCTGGTGGACCTGACCGACTACTTCAAGGACACGACCTTCCGGGTCTTCCGCGCCGACTACGTGGGCGCCGTCGTCATGCCCGGCGGGGCCTCGCAGTCGCGGCGCACCCTCGACGCCTGGCAGGACTGGGCCAGGCAGCGCGGGGCCCGGGGCCTGGCCTACGTGACCGTGGCCGAGGACGGGACCCTGGGCGGGCCGGTGGCCAAGAACATCACCGACGCCGAGCGCACCGGTCTGGCGCGGGCCGTCGGCGCCCGGCCCGGCGACTGCATCTTCTTCGCCGCCGGCGCCGTGGACGCCTCGCGCGCCCTGCTGGGCGCCGCCCGCCTGGAGATCGCCGGGCGCTGCGGCCTGATCGACGAGGCGCAGTGGTCCTTCGTGTGGGTCGTGGACGCGCCCCTGTTCAAGCCCTCGGCCGAGGCCCGCGCCGAGGGGGACGTGGCCCTGGGCAAGTCCGCGTGGACCGCCGTCCACCACGCCTTCACCTCGCCCAAGCCCGAGTGCCTGGACACCTTCGACACCGACCCGGGCGGCGCCCTGGCCCACGCCTACGACATCGTGTGCAACGGCAACGAGATCGGCGGCGGCTCCATCCGCATCCACCGCCGCGACGTCCAGGAGCGGGTCTTCGCCGTCATGGGCATCGGCGAGCAGGAGGCCCGGGAGAAGTTCGGCTTCCTGCTGGACGCCTTCGCCTTCGGCGCCCCGCCGCACGGCGGCATCGCCTTCGGCTGGGACCGCATCGTCTCCCTGCTCACCGGCGCGGACTCCATCCGCGACGTCATCGCCTTCCCCAAGTCCGGCGGCGGCTTCGACCCGCTGACCGAGGCGCCCGCCCCCATCACGCCCGAGCAGCGCAAGGAGGCCGGCGTGGACGCCGTCCCGGAGGGCGAGTCCGGCTCGGCGGCCCGGGCCCGGGGCGAGGGGGAGAGGACGGAGCAGAGCTGAGGCTGCGACGATGCTCGCGCTGCACGAGTGGGGGGATCCCGCGGCTCCGGCCCTGCTCTTAGTCCACGGCCTGACGGAGTCGGCCGCCGCCTGGCCCGACGCGGTGGCCCGCTGGTCCTGCCGGTACCACGTCCTGGCGGTGGACCAGCGGGGGCACGGGGTGTCCCCGCGGTGGGACGATGAGGCCCTGGCCCGAGCGCCGCAGACCATGCAGGAGGACCTTGAGCGGGTGCTCTCCTCGTTGGCGGAGCCGCCGGTCGTCGTGGCGCACAGCCTGGGAGGGTTCATGTCGCTGCGAGCGGGCGCTGCCCGGCCCGACCTGGTCCGGGCACTGGTCCTGGAGGACGTCGCGCGCCCCACCGGGCACTGGGGTCCGGCCCCCTGGTTCGTGGAGCACCAGGAGCGGTTCCTGGACGCGTTCGCCGACGGCGGCGCGGCCGAGCGGGAGCGCATGCGGCGCGAATCCTCGTGGAGCGATGCCGAGATCGAGGGGTGGGCCGGGTGCAAGGGGCGGGTCGACCGCCGCTACATCCGCGAGGGCACCTATCTCGGCGAGGCCGACCTCGTCAGTGCGGTCAACCGGCTGACGGTGCCGACGCTGTACCTCGCACCCCGCCACGGGGACATGGCCCCGGACCCCTCCGAGGTGACCAATCCGCTCGTGCGCCTGGTGCTGCTCGACGGCGTCGGCCACTGCGTGCGGCGGGACGACCCGGAGGCCTATCACGGACTGGTCGACCCCTTCATCGAGGAGGCCTTCGGCAACGCCGGCCGGTGACCCGCCCCCGGGGCCCGGCGCGCCGACGGACGGAGCGCCGGGCCCTCCGCGGGTCTCCGCCCCCGGGGAAGTCCGCAGCGCAGTCACGGAGGCGCCCGCCTCCCAGCGCGCTCCCACTCCCGGGGGAGTCGGTCGATGCGCCACGGGTACGGCGGGCACCGCCTGCGCGCCCCCGCCCCCCGGGGGGGGGGAGTCGGCCGACGGCGACCGCGACGTCGCCGTCGGCGTCGCCCGAGCCCCGCCCCTCGGGGGAGTCGAATTGGTGATGTCACCTCGGCTCGCATTGTGCGAGGCGGGCTGGCGAGAATCGAGCCGGGGCGGATTCCGTCGCGCTGGGCTCGCACGGTGCGAGGCGGGGTGGACCGTGTCGCGCTGGGCTCGCATTGCGCAAGCCCGCCCCGGCCCCGGCCCCGTGATTCCGTTGAGCGGACCCGGAATTACGCAAGCCCGCCCCGGCCCGCGCCGCCCCGGCCCGCGCCGTTCCGGGGCCGGGGTCCGGCTGCGCCGGTCCGGGAGTCGGGGAGGCCGGCGGGCGCGGACGCAGGACGTGCTCGCGCCGGCCCGGGGCCGGTCCGGGTGTCGTGCACGCCATCGCGGGCCTGATCCCGATCCTCGTCCCGGCTCATCCCGACCAGGTCCGCGAGATCGTCACTTGACCCGCGAGCACGTACCTCTAGCAGACGTTCTCGCGGGTCAAGTGACGATCTCGGCGGTTACCCGACGATCTCGCGGGTTAAGTGACGTGCTCGCGGCCCGGGCGGTGCCCCGGCGCGGCGGTCAAGTCTCTTGGCGTGGTGTTCTTCCGGCCAGGTGGTGATGGCGGTGGGCGGTTCCGGCGGCCCCGCCCCTGCTGCGCCCCGCCGTCCCGCGCCCGCATCGCCGCCCGCTGAGCAGCCTGCCGGTGAGAAAAGCTCAATGTCGCTCCTTAGAAATTCCCCGGACGTCCGCTGAATAAATTTCGCGGCGCCGAACCCCCTTGCGGGCACCCCCGATGAATCTCATGAGTCTCAGCGTCGATTTTTTTGTAAAATACCGATTTTTTCCCTAGCCTGTGCGCATGAATCACAATTTCGGTGAGCGGCGCGGCGTCAAGCCGGCGCCCTTCGGTGCAACGAGCGGGAAAAACTATCCCGCGGGGATCGCGTCGGGACCGTCATCATGGCGCCCCTCGGTGCGGCGGGCGGGCACAGCTCGGGCACATCAGCGGCGTCGTCGGCGCACGGTGCTCTGCGGTGCAACGGGCGGGCAACTGCGCGAGACGGCGGACGCCGCGGCGGGAAGCGCGCGGTGAGCACGACGCAGCGCCCGGGCGCCGACCAGTGGTTCCGCGGGTGGGTCCGGCCCTGCCTGCTGTCCCGCTGGGGCGGGCTCGCGGCATACGCCGTTGTCGCCGTGCTCGGACAGGTCGCCGCCGCCGGCGTCCCGTGGCTGACCGGATCGGCGGTGAACATCGCGGTCGGGTCGGACGCCTCCATGCCGCTGACCCGCATGGCGCTGCTCCTGCTCGCCCTCATCGTCGTCTCCGGGTGCCTCGGGATCCTGCAGGTCGTCATCGCCGAGACGCTGTCGACGGCCGTCGCGCGCGACACCCGGGATGCGCTCTTCCGGGGGATCCTGCGCCGCGGGCGGGGACGGAGCGCATTCTCGCCGGGCGACCTCACGGCGCGGCAGATCGGGGACTCCATCGAGGTGGGTCTGCTCGTGTCGCCGGGCGGCGACCTCCTCGTCGAGATGGTGCTCGGGGCGCTGGTGCCCCTGATCTTCATCGCCCTGATCAGCCCGCAGCTGCTGCTGATGCCGCTGATCTTCTGCGCACTCTTCTGGTGGGCGATGGCGGCGCACACCCGACGGCTCAGCGGGGTGTCGGCCGATGAGCGGGAGCTCAACGGCGCACTGAACAGCACGGTCGCCGAGGCCCTGGGCTCCATGCAGACCCAGATCCTCACGGGGGCGTCGGTCGCATCGGTCAACCGGGTGCTCGAAATGGCCCGGGCCCACCGCGACACGGCCGCGCGACAGCACAGGAGCAACGCGCGCTTCATGCCCGCGCTGATCTTCGTCGTCATGATGCTGCTGGCCGCCGGGCACGCACTGGTGCTGCTGCACCGCGGGGACATCCCGCCGGGCGCGGCCGTGGCCTTCCTGGGCCTGTTCGCCGCCTTCCGCGGGGCGCTGCAGACGGGCTCCGCCTCAACCGGATTCATCAACGCCGGCCGAGCCGCCGCGCGTCGCGTATGGGAGGTGCTCGTGGACCTGCGCGACGGCGCCCGGGGCGAGAGGACCGGTCGGGCGGTCGCCGGCGACATCCTTCTCGAGGGGGCCACGGTGCGCCTGGGCGGCCGGACCGTGCTGGACCACGTGGACCTGCACGTGCCGGCCGGCGCCCACCTGGCTCTCCTGGGGTCCACCGGCAGCGGGAAATCGACCCTCGCCCGCCTGATCACCGGTGAGCTGCTGCCGGACGAGGGGCGCGTGCTGATCGACGGCGCCCCCGCCGGTGACCTCGCCGCGGACGCCTCGGTGTCCCGGGTCGCCGTCGTGCCCCAGCACACCCACCTCTTCTCGCGCACCATCGGGGAGAACATCGCTCTCGGGGCGCGCGGGGCCGACCCGCCCTCCATCGAGGCGGCCGCGCGCAGGGCGCGCCTGGACGATCTGCTCGACACGCTGCCCGCCGGCCTGGGAACCCGGGTCGCCGAGGCGGGCACGACCCTGTCGGGAGGGCAGCGCCAGCGCATCGGCCTGGCCCGGGCGCTGATCACGCGCCCCGCCGTCCTGGTCCTCGACGACTGGACCTCCGCGGTGGACCCGCGGACGGCGGAGAGCCTGCGCGCCGTCGTGCGCACCAGGCCCCGGCCGACGGTGATCGAGATCACCAACCGGGTCGCCGACGCGATCGAGGCCGACCTGGTGGTCATCCTGCACCGCGGCGCTGTGATCGCCAGGGGCGCGCCGGACGAGCTGAGGAAGAGCTCGGCCGTCTACCGCCGGCTCCTGGCCTCCGCCCGGGCGAGCGCAGCGGACGGGTCGCTGAAAGGAGCCGCATCATGGGACTTCTAGACGCGCTCGAGGCGCAGGCGCCCGGCACGGCATACGCGGAGGCGGCCCTCGTCCGCCGCGTGGCGCGCGAGGCGCGCGAGGACCGGGGGCGGCTGCTCGCCGCGGGGGCCCTGGGGCTGCTGGTCGGCCTGGCGAACGCCGCCCTGCCGTTCCTCACCACCGCCGCTCTCGAGGCGGCGGTGACCGACCGCGGCACGACCCGGGTCCTCGCACTGCTGGCCATCGGCGCCCTCGTGGGGAGCGGCGGCTGGGCGCTGGGCGTCGTCAGCGGCGGATTGGCCGGTGCCGCCTCGGAGAACCTGGTGCTCCGGCTGCGCCGCGCCCTTCTGCGGGCGCTCCCCGAGAAGGGGCTCGCCTTCTTCCAGTCGCGCGCCACGGGCGAGCTCGCGTCGCGCGTGGTGGTCGACACCGCTCAGGCGGGCGGCATGATCCGCACAATGGTGGGAGCGTTCGGCGACGCCGCGCTGGTCATCGGCCTGTCGGCCGTCCTGCTCGTGATCGACCCGGAGCTCGGCGCCGTGACGCTCGCACTCGGCGCGCTCATCTGCGCGGTCACTTTCATGTTCCGCAGGGCGAGCCGCGTCCGCGCCCGGCGCATGGCGCGGGCCACCGGCGCGCTCGCCGGTCACGTCCTCGAGATCACGGCCGGTGCCGAGGTGATCCGGTCGTTCGGCGCGCAGGCGCCGGCCGAGCGCGAGTTCGACGAGCTGCACGGCATGTGGTATCGCGCGACGCTCGCCGTGAACAGGCTCTTCAGCGGGATCTTCCCCGCGCTGGTGGCCCTCACCGGTTGCGCCACCGTGGCCGTCGTGGCCGTCGGCGGCCCGAGGGTCGCGGACGGGAGCCTGGCCCTGCCGACGTGGTTCCTCTTCCTCCAGTGCGTCGCCCTGTTCTGGGGCCCGATCACCGGCCTGTCCTCGGTGTGGAGCTCCGTGCAGTCCGGCCTGGCCTCCGCCGAGCGCGTCTTCTCGGTGATCGACGAGCAGCCCCAGGGCCTGCTCACCGGGACCGTCGCGCCCGGGGACCTGAGGGGCCGGATCGAGATGGACGACGTGTCGTTCCGGTACGCCGGTGCGGCCGACGACCAGCTCCGCAACGTGTCCCTGTCGGTCGAACCGGGGGAGCGGATCGCCGTCGTCGGGCCGACGGGCGCCGGCAAGACCACCCTGCTCAAGCTGCTCCTGGGGGCGTTCGGCGACTATCGCGGCGACATCCGGTTCTCCGGGATCGAGCTGCGGGACATCGACCCGGCCGCCCTGCGCCGGGGCATCGGGGTGGTCACCCAGGAGGTCCACCTCTTCGAAGGATCCGTCGCGGACAACATCGCGGCCGGGCTCCCGGGGGCGACCCGGGGGCAGGTGGAGGCGGTCTGCGCCCGGCTGGCCGGCGGCGAGTGGGTGACGCTGTTCGACCGGGGGCTCGACACCGGGCTCCGGCACAACGGCGCACGGCTGTCGGCCGGACAGCGCCAGCTCATCGTCCTGGCGCGCGTGCTGCTCCAGGACCCGGACATCCTCGTGCTCGACGAGCCCACCTCCAACCTCGACCCCTTGACCGACTGGAGCGTGCAGCAGGCGCTGAGCGATGCCGCCCGCGGGCGGACCTGCATCATGGTCGCCCACCGGCCCCAGACGCTGCACTGGGTGGACCGCGTGATCGTCGTCCGCAACGGCGCCGTCGAGGCGCAGGGCCGGGCCGATGAGGTCGAGGTCCGGGACGGGGACCTCAGGGGGAGCCGGTAGCGCGGCAGCGCCAAGGGCCCGCGGGGCTCGGGGGCGGGGGGCTCAGTGGCGCTTCGCCGTCCAGGGCTCCACGCGCAGGGGGAATCCCTCGGGGATCTTCAACGGCCGAACGGTGTCGCCGTCGGTGAGCGAGGGGTCGTCCGGGGCGTCGAGGACGCGCACGTCCCGCCCGTCCAGCCGCACCTGCAGGAAGCGGGTCTCGGTCTGGGACTGGTCGATGGACCAGTGCAGGGTGCTCGTGACCCGGGCCCCGGGCGGCAGGAGCCAGGAGACCGGGGCCGCCTGCGCCGTGTCCGGGGAGGGCTCCCGCCCGTCCTCGTCGACCAGGACGACGGGCACGTCGAGGACCCGGCCGGCGTCGTCGACGACGGAGACCCGCGGCCAGCCGCCGATCGCGCAGTCGGCGGTCGAGGCGTTCGTCGCCGCGATGACCGAGTGCCTCTTGCCGCCCAGGCTCGCCCCGTCCACGACGTGGGTGAGGAAGATGTCCCCCGCCCGGCAGGCCGGGGCGGGCGCGGCGGCGACGGGCGTCGGCGATTCGCCCGGTTCGGCCGCTTCGCCCGGTTCGGCGGGTTCTGAGGGCTCTGCGGCGGGGCCGAGGACGCGGGGCGTCGGCGGCGGGCTCGGAGGCGGATGCGCCGCCGCGACGGCGCGCTGCTGCTGCAAAAACGCCCCGCCAAAGGCATCTGGGGCGGCCTCTACTGCGTCCCCTGTTTCCCCACCCTCGCTGAAACGCAGGCCGCCGCCGCCCGCCACGGCATAGATTCAGACGGCCTCGAAGAACATAGCCCCCTACCACACCTTGCAATATACGTAACATT
>ERZ773009.1933-NODE-1933-length-13707-cov-15.066730_pt1 | contig 13707 bp, 9 predicted proteins | sample MGYA00580663_ERZ773009 | MGnify/ENA primary metagenome ERZ773009 (study PRJEB29015, sample SAMEA2737969) | human oral metagenome | biome: human oral; feature: human-associated habitat; material: dental | place: China | collected 2026 ... | reverse complement strand
CTAAAAATTACCTTTACTGTATTTTTAGCTTTTAGCTGAGCAGGTTTTGCTTACTTCTTGAAGGAGCATAGCACACTATACGACTGAAAGAGTAAGCGAAAGATGCCAGATAAAAACAAAAAGACAGTGAAGAGCAAAACAAGGAACAACAATTGAACCTTTGCGAGGAATTTTTAGAACATGCCTTTAATACTTCTAGATGTTAACGCCAGCATATACCAAGACCCTTATACGCCATAAACAGAAAGCTAACAGAACGTTGACCATTCTACCAAACCACCAATCGCGCGCTACATATCCCCCACTCCCCCATCGCATAGGTTAACAATTTGGCTTTATGTACGCCACAACTTACCCCCCTTCTCCGCGTTAACGCCACCTACTTTAAAGCCTATTAAGCTAAAATAGGGCAAGAAACATGATGGATGAAAAACCGAACATGCCAAGCATTCGTTACACCCAAACACCATATATATATATAATACGCGCGCGCGTACGCGCGAGAGAAACACTCGCATTACAGCAACACCATGCCCAACGCCACACACCTTTTCCAACTGCAAAAACACAAACCATCGTTCACAATTTTTATCTGCCTTGACTCTTGCAACAAGCGAGTGACAGACAACATGGCGATGAAACAAGTGCTTACATTCGCCCCTATCAATCGCTGTGTAGAGGTAAACTGCAGGGAAACACGCCTGTCTGTAACCAACCGACTGCCTAAACAGCATAAATGCCCTTTCCCTTAAACGTTATTCAATGTCAATTTACCGCCCATCCATTAGGTTAGATGGCGATATTCTGCAAACATCTTACTAAATGAAGCCTCTGCAAAACTCTTCATTTAATTTGTCCATATCAAATATATGTTGTACCTTTATTGTATGAAACAAAAGTAATCCTCTCCATGTTTGCTGATATATTCCTTGGTCAAAGAAAGGTTAAGCAGACATTTCTTCTCAAAAAGATACCGATATTGATTGGGCATCTATTCGTGACATAATAGCATTTAACGTTACAGAGATGAAAGTTGAGTGGGTGACAGGCTTTGCAGATGTTTCAGAAAGAGAACTCACTGGACCAATTCACGTGCTTAACGATAACAACAATTGAGTGAAGTAAATCATCAAGTATGCCAACAAAAAAGAACATCAAACAAGGCTATCTCGACTTTGACGAGTACATCCGCCAAGGAGAACCGAGCAAAAAGGAGAAAGCCAGTAACTGGCAGACAGCTATTGGCTTGCAGGCCGTGGACGGCTTGCAGACCTCTGAGTATCTGAAAGCCACTGCTTGCAGACATATTGAGGGTGAGATAGATATTGATGAAGCTCGTGATCTAATCAAGACCTATTATCAGTCGAAGTCAATGCGCGAACCCGACGATGACGATAAGCAGGAGGCGGATAAGGTGTCGGCAAACATCACAAAGATTCTTTCTTCACAGACCTTAGATTTCAGTACAGGTGGTTACATATCCGTTCACAGACGTGTGTTTGAGGATGTATTCAAACATGCGGGAAAGCTACGTGATTATGACATCACCAAGAAGGAGTGGGTGCTGAATGGTGATACGGTTAACTACCTGAACTGGGAAGACCTGAGAAGAGCTCTTGATTATGATATTTCCCAGGAACGAGAATTCAGCTATAAAGGTCTCTCGCCAGACAAGATGGTACATCATATCACTCGTTTCGTGTCTGGGCTGTGGCAGATTCATGCTTTTGGCGAGGGTAACACTCGAACTACGGCGGTATTCACAATACTCTATCTACGTTCTATTGGTTTCGAGGCAGACAACGACTTATTCGCTCGTCATTCATGGTATTTCAGAAACGCATTGGTGCGTGCCAATTACAAAAACGCTCGACTGGGAATTGACTACACGACCGTATATCTTGAACGTTTCTTCCGAAATCTGCTATTAGGGGAAAAGTGGGACCTTCGCAATCGGTTTTTGCACATCCATGCCACTGACGAATAGAAGGTGCAGCCGAACCTTGCATTTGCAACAAGTACGCAGCAAGAAGAGGATAAGCACGGGACAAGTGCAGGACAAGTACAGGACAGGTTGCAAACGGATGATGCTAACATCAAACGACTGGTCCTTGTAATAGGAAATCAGGAGTTGTCCGTGAAGAACATGATGGATGCTTCAGAATTAAAGGGAAGAGACAATTTCCTTAATCTTTATTTGAAACCAGCTGTCCGCGAGGGTTACGTCCGCTTGCTTTATCCCAACTCGCCAAGACATCCTCGCCAGAAATATCTGCTCACCATGAAAGGTTTGGCTTTGTATAATCAATTGAAGAAAGAAAAGCAGAACCTTCTATAAATCGGTTCATGGGGATAAATACATTAGATTATTACGTTGAAGTCGTCTTAACTTTTAATATTTCTACAAACCGAGAGGAGTGCAAGACAAGTCAACCCATTGGCTTGTAAACTCACTAAGACCCAAAATCTCCAGAAGACATTAACTAACAAACTCATCAACTTACAAACTAACAAACTCATCAACTTTCCAACGCATCAACTAACAAACTCACCAACTTACAAAGTCATTAACTTACAAACTCATTAACTCACTAACTCACCAACTCAAAAACTCATCAACTCAAAAACTCAAAAACTCACCAACTTACAAACCCATCAACTCAAAAACTCACCAACTCACCAACTCAAAAACTCATCAACTCAAAAACTCAAAAACTCATCAACTCAAAAACTCAAAAACTCAAAAACTCATCAACTCACCAACTTAAAAAATCAAAAACTCACCAACTCAAAAACTCAAAAACTCAAAAACTCACCAACTCAAAAATTCACCAACTCAAAAACTCACCAACTCAAAAACTCACCAACCCAAAAACTTAAATTATTAGCTTTTATTTTACAAAGCCACTCTAATTTTCGCTCCGTTCTAGCGGAAATACTGGTTAAAAAGTAGGCAAAAAGCCCCTTTTTCTGCCCTTTCATGCCTTGGGGCTTGTCTATTTTTAAGCCTAGAACCTGCATTTTGCACCATTTTGCCTTTCTAGTTTGGTTGCCAGCTCGTAATTTTTCAAGCCCAATTACACACTTTTTGCTCCTAAAACCCTACTTATTGATGACTATTTAGCCCCCTTCAGCCATGTTTTTCATGGCTAAAAAGGGTTTTATTTATACAATTGCCGTGGATATTTATGCTTTTCGTTTCGCATTTAGCAGCATTTAGCCTTGCGTTTAGCACCAAAACGCACTGCATTTAGCACCAAGACACCTTGCGTTTTGCACCAAAACGCACTCCATTTTGCACCAAAACGCACGCTATTTTGCATCAAAACGCACTGCATTTAGCGGCAAATAGCTCCGAAAGAGGTGCAAACGGCGGTGTTTTTAGATAAAAATTCATTTTGCCAACATTCACATGCCACCCCTTTTTGCATCGAAACAAACTCTCGCGAGAATCGAATATTTGCGAGCGACGGGCAATTGGCGAGCAAAAAAGGCACTCATAATGTCAAATTTATTGCTGGAAACTAGACAAAACAAGTTTGCAGTAAACATGTGCGAGTGGTCAACGGCACAGAAAATATGAAGGCTTGCGACGACCAGCGCGAGCGGTTGCAGGGCATGCTGTACACGGACAACGGCAACAGCTTCAAGGAAACGCAGAAGTAATCGGCCATTGACAAGCGGTTTTCTGCTTGTGGAGACCGTATTGAATAACGTACGCCCGAACACTTTTTTAGACGTAGCCACGTTTTACCACATACAAAAGGGGCCGAACTTCAGATTTCATCATACTCTGTCCGGCACGTTGTACACGAGCAGGGTGCTTATATCGGTTTAGCAGCACAAAGACGTAAACTCCTCTCTATTTGTAGAAATACTAAAAGTCAAGACGACTTCATGTCCTAAAAATTCCCCGCAAAAGTAATTTTTAGAACATGCCTTAAAAAGAGTATGGTTTTCCTCATTCGCAACTAATAGCAGGATAAAAAAGAGGGATAGGATTAAACCATCGTTATTAGTTATCGTCATATAAATGGTTTTGGTAGAAACCAGGGCATTCAATCTCAGCCGAAGTAACTCCATTCTTTTATCCATACCTGCGTGTGTGGATATGTACTCATTGTAATTTTTAGGAGTCAAAACAATGAAGAAAACTTTATTAATTGTGATGAGCCTTATGATGTATATGGTTCCTGCCATGGCAGAAGATGCAGTTTATTCTGCGGAATATGTAAAGTTAGGTCATCAGTCGGCTGTGGTCTATCAGCCAACAACTAAAACTACCAAAACCGGTATCGGTGTTGTCGTGATGCACTCTGATGAGGATTATATGGGCTTTCTGCCCAACTCAGAGTTGGCAAAGCGTGGCTATACGGTTATTGCAACAGCTCCCAAAGCGGGAAAATTAATCAGTGAGAAGCTATTGAATATCAAGGCTTGTGTAGAGTATCTTCGTCAGCAACCTAATATCAAGAAGGTGATACTGCTTGGACATTCTGGCGGTGCCACCGTGATGACAGCTTACCAATTGGTAGCAGAAAAAGGTAAGGCAGCATTTGACGGAAAGCTATATAACGACTGGTCGGAAATGCTTGCCAACCTGCCCAAGGCTGATGGAGTGATGTTGCTTGATGCCAACTTCGGTAATTCGCTGATGACACTTCTAAGTTTAGACCCGAACATTACAGAACAAGATAATGGCAACAATGTAACAGTTCGCTATAACCTGAAAGATAGAGCGAATGGTTATGTAGCAGGAGGAAATTCTGTTTACAAGAGTTCTTTCGTTTCGAGCTACAACCAAGCACAACGAAGTCGTCTGCTTACTTTAATGGCAATGGCCAACGAAAGGTTAGCTCTTATAGAGGCAGGCAAAGGCAAGTTCGCTGATGACGAACCATTTGTTGCGGCAGGTGGTGCCCAGAGGCGACTTTATAACAAACTGTTTCCACAAGACCTCTCCTTACTTGCGCATACAAAGCAGGCATGGCCAGTTATAAAAGCAGATGGAAGTATTAAGAATGAAATAGTGAAAAGCGTAAGGGCTCCATTCGGTATGATTGGTGGTTCTGAACGGCTTACAGCCTCTTTGAATACTACTGTAAGGGGATTTCTTAGCACATGTGCTATCACTACAGATGCCAATTTCCGTGTCAACGAGAATGGTTTGCAGGGAGTACATTGGACTTCCAACATCAATAATCCTATTGGCAACAGTGAGGGTATTACCGTTCCTTCTTTGTTTATGGGTATGACGGGTAGTTACGAGTATCTTGCAGCAGAGGAAATCTATCATCATAGTGCATCGACTGATAAGACCATAGCTTTCGTTGAGGGCGCCAACCATAACTTCACTCCCGACAAGGATGCGGAAAAGTATAACAGCACAAGTTATGGCGACACCGTGAAACATCTCTTTGATTATGTTGACAACTGGTTGAACAGTCGATTTAATAAGTAATATCAGTAACTATCGTTATAGTAAGTCGTGGCGGGTTCTAAAAATAACCTTTGCTGTATCTTTTAGAACATGCCTTATGTTGCGTTCCTATAATAGAAGCAACATACTATAAGATATAAACAATTAAGATATGAGACGTATAATATTATCATTGGCATTAGCTTTATCAATGCTGAACATTAGTGCACAAACAGAAAACGGCTTTAAGGCTGTTGAAGTGTTGGATAGCTTTGAGAAAAATCCTTTTACTTACTTCTTGGATGCACCAATTCTTGCTGCGGGCGATAAGGATGGCTATAATGCCATGACTATTGGCTGGGGTGGAATGGGAACACTTTGGGGAAGAAACCACCCAGTAGTGACAGTGTATGTGGCATCGAAGAGATTTACACACGAATTTATGGAGAAATCAAAATACTTCACCGTGATGCAGTTCGCCGACGTTAAGGTGATACAGTATATGGGTAAGCATAGCGGTCGTGATGGCGACAAGGCCAAAGCATTAGGCTTGCATGTGGCTTATACCAAGAATGGCACTCCTTATTTCAAGGAAGCCGATGCGGTGATAGAGTGTGAGATTATGTATGGCGCACCCTTTGAGGAAAAGAACTTCCGCAATGATGTTCCTAAGAAAGCATACAGCAACTTCCCAGCGGGTATCCACTCGATGTATATTGGCGAGGTTGTAAGTGCATGGAAAAAATAAATACCATTGTCATCGGTTATCCTGATACAGAAGAAAGCCCGAAGGACAAATGGAAGACGGAAAACATTTCATACAACACCTATGGTGAGGAGTAATAAGCGTAAGATATAAAAGTAATTTCAATAAAAACAATAAATATGAAGAAATTAATGATTGCATCCTTAGGAATGATGCTCGCAATGAATATGAATGCTGCTAAGAAACCAAAGACAAGTGCTCTGCAGTTTAATCCTGAGAGTGGAGTGAAGGCATCATTGACAATGCCTGATAGCAAAGTGGTTAACTACACGGCCTATAACAAACTTTATTTTGTTACCAACATAGAGGATTCCACCTACCAGTACATGAACATATTTGTACCAGAAGGAGCTAACGAACAGACGCCTATCTTCCTCCGCACCTACGTGGGAGGCTACATGCCTAGTCAAGCTGGCAACCCACAAGCGCAAGATGCAAGCGGGCGTGCTTTGGCCGAGGGCTATGTTCTCGTCATTCCCGGTAGCCGTGGCCGTACTTCTACCGTAAAGAAAGGAAAGAAAACGGTCTATACTGGTCGTGCTCCAAAAGCACTACTCGACTTGAAAGCGGCTATCCGTTATCTGCGCCACTTTGACAACTTGATACCTGGCAATACAGAGAAGATTATTACCGACGGCACCAGTGCAGGGGGAGCGATGTCGAGTTTGATGGGTGCAACGGGCAATACCCCCGCTTACGAACCCTTGCTCAAAGCAATGGGTGCTGCTAACGGTCGCGATGATGTGTTTGCCAGTGTTTGTTATTGTCCTATTACCGACCTCGACCATGCTGACATGGCTTACGAATGGCTGTATGGCAATACAGACAGCCGAAAGAGTCTCGCTGCCAGCAAACAGGCATTGACAAAAGAACTGGCTGCACAGTTCCCCACTTATATCAACTCGCTTGGCTTGAAGAAGGCCGATGGCACATTGCTCAATGCCGACAACTATCTTGATTATATCAAGCAGATTATCATCCGTAGCGCTCAAGAAGCTAAGGATGCAGGCGCAGACATCCCTGATTCTATCGGCTTTACATTCAGCAGTGAGGCTGCTTTTCAGGCTCCTATTAATGGTGGCGTAGGTATGGCACGACCAGAAGGAATGGCTGGCGGCATGCCTCCGATGATGAGACAGGGCGGAAAGAAAGTTGGTGAATACATCACAGACCTTGATATGGATAAGTATCTTAATTATGTGGTAAGTACGCAACCCCTTAAAGGAGTACCTTCTTTTGACAGCTATAATGTGGACGGAGCAGCTGCAAGTGGTGAGAACGGTGAGTTTGGAAACGAGCAAGGTTCTGATGTTAACTTTACTGTATGGGCTGCTGCAAAGACGGGTAGCACATTGTCTGACGAGGTAAAAGAGAATGTCCGTCTGCTGAACCCTATGTATTTCATCGATGATGCAGCTACCTCTGTTGCTCCTCACTGGTATATCCGACATGGTGCTCGCGACCGTGATACCGCTTTCCCTATCGCCATCAATCTGGCAACAAAGCTGCAGAACGCAGGTAAGGATGTTAACTTCAAGCTACCTTGGAACCGGCCTCACAGCGGCGATTATGCGCTGAACGAACTCTTTGGCTGGATAGCTGAGATTGTAAAATGAAACCATGAGCAATAAATATACGTTCCCGGCGCAGGCGCCTGTCCATCATGTGATAGGCGCCATAGTTATACCAACCATCATCTCCATTTTGCTCACCAGTATGTATAATCTGGTCGACACTTATTTTATAGGAAAGATCAACACGCAATCCACCGCTGCAGTGGGCATTGTGTTAAGTGTGATGTTCTTTATCTAGGCCTTTTCTCCACAGTAATACGCTTATAAGTTCCTGATATTCAACGTGCATTATCGCTGAATAGTTACCTTAAACCTGTCAACCGCTAAAATAACACAAACACCCCTAAACGTTATTCAATGACAAATTAACGCCCTTTCATTAGGTCACGTAAAATAAAAGTCGTAAAATTGCAATTAGAAGAGGACGATTTAAAACCAGAAAACAGCCTTAAACCCAAATCGGTCGTTAGAGCCTGTGCAGATTTTGTGTATTGTTGAGCATATTGCCTGTCCTAATCTTGAAGGCGTAGCGGGCTACGTCGAGAGAATAATACAGGCAAGATGCCGACAAGCAAACCAAAGATGAACAGGAAGCGATGGAAAAAACTAAAATAATTGATAAGTGTTCTAACGACCGATTGGGGTTAAACAGATGGGTATAGACGTAATAGCATAGCTAGACTTGAATAGCATGGGCAAAGCAATCGTTAGCACCCAAGGCAAAGAATGAGAAGAAAACTTCAAGAACTCGACTCATTGCATACGCATAACGAATGTTAAATTACAGGTTATCCAAGTAAGATTGGGCAACCATTAAAACCAAACAATCATGAAAACTAAGGTATTTATCATGGCTCTTACGAGCATCGTCTGTGCTACAACCGCCTTTGCACAGACAGAAAAAGGCATATCTATCACCTATCGGCTTAGCTGTCAACAGCATCAAGAAATAAAAAATAAGTCGCAAGTTCTTTGCATACTAGATATCATTGGCTGCAACTCGCGTTTTTACAATCGAGATTTTGAACGTGCACAAGAGATAACGGACAGCATGCAACAGCGTGGGTGCAATGCCTATGAGGTACGCGCAGAAAAGAAAAAGGAAGGGTTAGCAGGTGTTTGGGAAAGCACCTGCGTACTTAAAAACTTCCCCAATAAAGGCAAAGTAACAGTGACCGAACAGGTTGTTGAAACGCTTTTGTATGAAGAAAGCATGCCCAAATTCAGCTGGAAACTCACGAACAAAGACACCACCATACTGGGTTACAAATGTTTCGAGGGCACCACCACTTATCGCGGACGAACATGGCGCGCATTTTATACGCCCGACATTCCCATTAGCGAAGGGCCATGGAAACTTTGCGGACTGCCAGGACTGATTTTGTTCGCCGCCGATAGCCTCAATCAATTCTGTTACGAATGTGTAGGGATGACGAACGATGTAAAACATCCCATCGCTCTCAAAACGAAGAAATACAGGAAATGCAGCGCGAAAGAAATGGCCAATATGCTTTCGTTGTTGAGCAAAGACCTGGATGAGTTTTTCTATCGACTGACGGGTGCAAAGCCGCAACACTTCGATGCTAGTGGTAAACCAACGAAACTCGACGCGTCTTTTACTGCATGTCTGAAAGAAGAGTTCGACAAATAAACGCCTCATGATGCACTTGCGAAAAATATTTGCACTTATATTCTTAACGGCCTTTTGTGTTAACGCCACGGCACAGACAATAGGCGGACGGGTGGTTAACAACAAGGGCATCACCCTAGAAGGCGTGTCGGTAACACTGAGAACCAGCGGCGACAGGCCCGTTGCCTTTTGCAACACCAACGAAGACGGCACATTCTCCATCGAATTGCCACAATCCGAAACCGCTGAACGCTTGGTGTTTAGCATGATTGGCTATGCAAAAAGGTGTATTGCGCTGAACAACTTTAAGCAAGGACAGGATGTTGTGTTGGAGAACGATGCCTTTATGCTGAAAGAAGTGAAGGTGAAAGCCGAAAAAATAAGGCGAAGTGGCGACACGCTTACTTACAGCGTGGCTGCATTTATGCAGAAACAAGACCGCAGCATTGCCGACGTCATCGCCAAAATGCCTGGCTTGTCGGTCTCCCCGTCTGGGCAAATTAAGTATCAAGGCAAGGCCATCAACAAGTTCTACATCGAAGGTGCCGACCTGCTTGGCGGCAAGTACGCATTGGCCAGCGAGAACATCAAGGCCAACCAAGTGAAGAATGTGCAAGTGCTGGAAGACCACCAGCCCGTAAAAGCATTGAAGAAGGTGAAGTTTTCCGACCAGGCCGCACTCAATATCGTGCTGAAAGATGATGCCAAGAACGTGTGGCAAAGTGTTGTTGAAGCTGGTTTGGGCGCTTCTTTACAAGGCAAGGCACAGCTGTTACGCGATGCCCAACTGCTGGAAATGCTGTTTTCGAAAAGCAAACAGAGTATTTCGATGTACAAAACCAACAACACAGGCAAAGACATTGGCCACGAAACCATCGACTACACCGCTGCAAAAGCATCGCTAAAAGCAGATAATCCGCTGATTGAGAGCGTAACAATAAGCACGCCTTCAATCTCAGACCAACGTTATAACTTTAACGATACGCACGTTTTCACTACCAACTGGCTGTTTAAAACCGCCAAAGACAACGACCTGCGGTTGCAGGTTAATTGCCTAATAGACAAGACCAAAGTGACAGGACACACGCGCAAGACTTATCTCGATACAGGAACAACGGGGGTTAGCGTTACGGAAGACGAGGCGTTGAACGAAAAAAACAACGAGTGGACTGCCGAGCTAACATATAAAGTAAACAAAGACAATCATTATTTCGCCAACGTTGCCAAGGGCTATATCGGCTTTAACCGCTCGAGGGGAGAGGCCGTTCTGAACCATGCCCCCATACTTCAAAGGGCAAACAGAGACAAGAAAGTGCTTTCAGATAATTTCGAATGGATTAAAACACTGGCCAACAACAACACATTCTCCATCAAGTCGCGTTTCCTCTACAACGAACTGCCCTCCTCGTTGCTGCTTGTCAACGGCAGTACGGAGCGCATATCGCAGCAAAAAATAGAATGGGATGCCAGCACGGGATTTAGGCATAAGCTGCTTGGAATGTACATAACCTACAACATAGGGGCGGCCTATAAGCGCCAAAAGATGAGGCTAGACAACTTCTACACCAGCCTTAACGCCACATATACGCAAGCGCAAGTTTACGTAATGCCCTCACTTAGCTACATCAGCCCTAGCTTAAGACTTAACGCAGGGCTAAGTGGCGAACTGCTATATCGAAAATACGGGGACGAAAGCAAGCCCACATTCCATCTCGAACCCTTTGTGTTTGCCAACTATCGGCTAACAAGTAGGTGGAGCGCGGACATGCTTTTCAGTCATGCGCTGTCGCCCAACGCCTTCTCTTCATATATCGAGACTCCTGTATTTACCAACTATTATTCGCTTATACAGGGAAAGGCGCAGCTCAACAACACCACAACCAACATGCTAAGTAACACGTGGAAGTACAACGATGTGATACGGGGCTTGTTTGGCAACCTCGGCCTTTCGTACAGTCGCACAAGCAATCTGCCGCTTTACGAAAGCATATTCGAAGACGGGTTTTATAAAAGCAGTGCCACCCAACACACAAGCCACAACACCAGCACTGGCATCAGCGGCGGCATCGGCAAGTCTATTGGTTGGGGTAAAGCGTCTATCGAACTTAACGCCTCGGCCTCCGACACCAAATACCAATTGCTAATTGCCAAAGAGGTGGTAGACTTTACAAGGCGCGACCTGTCTACGGGTATCGCCATTGCTTACCATCCGTGCAACGTTTTCTCTATTGAACACAAGAGTTCGTATAACACAAGTGTGCGAAAAGGCAACAACCACACCCTATTCAACAACCGGCAAACCTTTCTTCACCATCGGCTTAGGCTCTATTTCCTACCGGGGAAATGGCAGGTGGAACTGTCAAACGAGTTGTTCCAGAGCCAAGACAAGAGCATAAGCAACAGCTTTTTCACCGACCTGTCTGTGTCTTATCGCCAAAAACGATGGGAGGCAACACTTATATACAATAATGTATGGGGAACAACAAGCTTGGAACAAACCTACAATGCCAACGCACAACAGATATATCTGCAAACACGCTTGCACCCAAGCGAGTTGCTTTTTAAACTCTCTTTTTCGTTGTAAAACCTGTTCGCGGTGATTTTGCACACCTTTCGTGCAAAATAATTGCGCGAAAATGTTTTTGTAGACAATTTATTTGTTTGGGTAGATGATATTGAGTACTTTTGAAAAGCCAAGGAACAACGCTGCCACCCGACAGACAACTTCAAAACAAAAAACATAAAAGTGAATGTAAAAGCATCCAACCATTTTAGTTTATGAAACATCTAATCGGTATAAAAAGGTTATTTAGCACATACGACAAGAGCAATCGCTCTCGTACGTATATCCTCACAAAAACCATTGTTCTGTTTCTTGTTCTTTCCGTATGCGCCGAACTGTTTATTGCTGTGTGCTATTTTCTTTTACCATCCTGCATGACAAACCTTGTTCGAACCACCGCCGAATCATTAACGATAAACGGAGTAAAATCTTTCTCGCTGAAAGCATGGGCTTGGGTGATAATCATTGGTCCGTTGATGGAGGAAACGACACACAGGCTGTGGCTTTCTATGAAAAAGGCACATGTTGCCGTGAGTGTGGCATTCGGTTTGTATTACGTCCTTGGCTTTGTAATGGTAAATTACGTACAGAACCATGTGGTAGGAGCAATAAGTTGCGGGGTGGTGTCTGTGTTTGCTGGCATGATGTTTTATTCTCTGGTTAGCGACGACACGCTAGAAAAGGTTAAATGCAACGCCCGCACCTACCCCACCCTTGTGTTGCTTGGGTGTATGGCTTTCTCTTTAGCCCATCTAACCAACTACGTTATTAATGTTCACGTGTTGCTGTTTGGGGTTGTTTCTTGTTTTCGACAATTGGCGGGTGGCATGTCCTTATCCTATTTACGAATAAATCTCGGCTTTTTCTATGCCGTTCTGTTTCATTGTTCGATAAACTTGGTTGCTTGTTTGCTTGCAACATTGTGATGTTGTCAGTGCCTTTGGCATGCACTAACCCACGTAACAAACTAACGAATATAGAACTATGAAACGAAATACACCGCCTAAACCGGCTGCACCTTCTTATCAAAATGTGCATCACAGGCGCACCAGACGAACTCGTCCAAAGGCTGCACGCCAGTAAACGGCACCTATATAACGTGCAAAACGAACTGCGTGCACTGGATGCGAGAATTGATTACAGCCGTAGCGGCTACACTTTTATTCACTAATTTGGATTAAAATAGCAATGAAAGTCAAATTTAAAGCTGAAAATAAAATAACATTAATGTTTTAGCGTTCATAACAAAAACAAGCAAATTGAACTAAGTTTTATCAAACATGACTATCATATCAAAAGACGACAACCTTGCGTGGGGCTGCTATCTCGTCTTAGGCGTTTTGGCATTCACCATTATTCCAGGAGTGGTTGGGTATGTGTTGTTGCGCAACATTCCTGCCTATGCCGCCGTACCCTTATCCACAATAGGGGCGGTTGTTACGCTATTTGCCTTTAAGAAGTATTTAAGCTGGTATGCGGAGGATAGTGAAAGCTTGTCTTTTAGGGGCAAGATGCAGATGATGGGCATTGGTTGGGCAGTTTCTGCCATATACTTCTTGGCGATAATCGTGTGCTTATTCCTATGCGGATATTATCGCATTGTGACCGTTAAGTTCGATGTAGCCAGTCAACTCAGTTGGCTGTCGTTTTTCTTGTTGGTGGGCGTGATGGAGGAAGTTATTTTCCGCGGCATTCTTTTCAGGCTCATAACCGACAAGTGGAACATAGCCGTTGGCCTTACAACGTCGGCTTTGC
>ERZ773009.1931-NODE-1931-length-13709-cov-4.995899_pt1 | contig 13709 bp, 11 predicted proteins | sample MGYA00580663_ERZ773009 | MGnify/ENA primary metagenome ERZ773009 (study PRJEB29015, sample SAMEA2737969) | human oral metagenome | biome: human oral; feature: human-associated habitat; material: dental | place: China | collected 2026 ... | reverse complement strand
GCTGCGCCATCTCCGTCGCCATCTCTCATGTCGGCGAATTCAAGACCGTCATCACGGCGACGCCGATCCTCGTATCCTTCTCGTTCGCCGTCGGTATCGGTCTCTTCTTCGGCATCTATCCGGCAAGAAAGGCCGCGAAGCTCGACCCGATCGACGCGCTTCGCTACGAGTAAGAGGTCGTTGGAAAGTGACCTGCATGAGTTCGTCATTATCGCGCGATGTGTGAAGCGCGGCAGAGAACTGCTGCATGAAGAATCCCCCGAGAAATCTTCTCGGGGGATTCTTCTATGCAGTCAAGGATGCGCCTTACACTTGGATCTTGGCGACCTCGCCTTGCAGACTGGTGGCGATTTCGGCGAGCCCTTCGCTTGCATCGGCGATATTCTGCAGGGACTGCGTCTGCGTCTCCACGGCGCTGTTGCCCTCCTCGCTCGTCGCGGCATTTTCCTGTGCGAGCGCCGAAAGGCTCTCGATCACTTGGGAAACGGAGTGGCTTTTGTCCACGATATTCCGCGTCGAGTCGTTCATCCTCTTGACGACCTGCTCCGTCTCTTCGACGGCTTCGTCGATGCGGCGGAATTTTTCCTGCGTTTCGTCGAGGCTCGTGCGCGTTTCGTCGACGAGATGCCGGGACACTTCCATCGTGTCGACCGCCTCTTGAGATTTCTCTTTGAGTCCGCCGATGATGGCGCTGATTTCGTCGGTGAAGCTGCGGCTCTGCTCCGCGAGCTTGCGGATCTCGTCCGCGACGACGGTGAAGCCGCGTCCTGCCTCTCCGGCGCGTGCCGCTTCGATGGCGGCGTTCAGGGCGAGAAGGTTCGTCTGCTCGGAAATCGACTGGATCATCTGGCTGGCCACTTCGATCTTTTCCGCGCTCTTGTTCGTCTCGATGACGACGCGAGCCACTTCTTCGGTCGCTCGGGAGGTTTCTGCCGATTTCTTCATGACATCGGCGAGGATGGCGATGCCTTCATCCTTGCGCTGGCGCACGGCAGCGGTTCCTGCATTGATTTTTTCGAGGATTTCCTGATTGCCGTCGAGCAGGGTCTGGATTTCGTCCAAGTGATCGGAGGCCTCCTGCGTGTCCTGCGCCTGTTTCGATGCACCGTCGGCAATGTTGTGGATGGCCGTCGTCACGTCGCGTGCACTGTTGGCCGTGCTTTGCGTTGTGGCGGTCAGTTCCTCGCTCGTGGCGGCGACAGATTGGGAATTGCCGTTGATCTTTCCGACGATGTCGCGCAGGCTGTTCGCCATTTTGCCGCAGGCGCGTGTGATGATGCCGATCTCATCGCCGCGCTCCAGGTATTTCGCGAGGTGCATATTTTTCTCTTTCTGCAGATCGAGTCCTGCAAAGCGCTCGATCATGCCCGCCATATCCTTTAGAGGTGCTGAGACGCGCTTGTGGATGAAGAAGCTCATGAGCGCGATGAGACCTGCACCGCAAGCTACTGCAATCAGCAGCGATATGAGGACGAGATCCTTCGCCTCATGCGTGAACACCTCTGTGGAGACGGCGACGAGCGTCCCCCAAGGCTGTTCGATGCCCTTGAGCTTGATGGGATTGAAGATATAGGTGGTAGGAAGACCCGTGGATTCGGAGGTGCGCTCCATGGAGAAGAGCTCCTGGCCGAAGAATTTCTGTCCTTCGCTTTCGCTTACGCCCAGCATTTCATAGACGTTCTTGGAGACCGCGTCATCTTTCAGCCCGTGGGCAAGCAGCGTTCCCTGCGGGGTAAAGACGGCGAAGAAATTGTTCGGCGTGCTGATCGCCGCCATGTCGCTCTGGAAAGGAGCGGCGTCGAAATCCACCGTGACGGCGCCGACGAAACGACCGTCCTCGATGAGAGGGAAGGCGATGGTCAGCATGTAGGTGCGCTGGGTCGGCGTGACATCGTACCAGTAGGGATCGGTCAGCGTGATTTTCTGCGTCTTGCGCGGGGATTGATACCACTCGTCCGTCTCATAGCCGGCGAGCGGCGTGATCACGATGTCGGAGCCTTCCTTGCCCGCATAAGGGATGGCGCGCCCCGTGGCGTCGGAAGCGGGGGAGTTCACGAATGCGGCATCTTTGCCGTCGAAGGCGTTTGGCTCGAAGCAGATGCCCGAACCGACGATGTCGTCATTGGAAGCGACGGTCGAGCGCAGGGCGGCGATCAGATCGTCGCGATTGCGCTGCTCGGGCGGCAGAGACAGAATCTGTTGGACGCGCGATCTCAGATCCTGCCCCGATTGATAGATGGCAGTGTAGCGCGTCTCGATGGCGGCCGTCTTCATACCGACCTCGTTGTACTTTTCCCGTATGCCGTCTTCAATCATGGTGTTGTACGAGCGATAGCCGATGAAGCTCATGAGAATGGCGATCATCAGCGTGACGCCGAGGAAGATGACGACATTGACTTGCAGTCCGATGCCGTAGCCGCCCTTTTGCGGGGTTTCCTTTGTTTTGTTCATGTTGTACAGCTCCTTTTCGGGGAGGCGCGTGCATTTTTCGTCAAGAAATGCGCCTCCTAATTTAGTTGATTTCGTCTACTACTTTACAAAGACGGAATCTGGAATCTTTTAATATTATATCACATTTTTCAAAAAAAGTGGCACTTGAATATAATTTGACGATAAACTTTAGCGATACGAAGCGCTCCTACCCGAGCAAGGGGCTTTCGCCAAGCTTGTCGAGCAGCAGATTTGTTTCCATGACGCTCTTCTTGTGCGTGAGCGCGAAGATGAGGACGCTGTCCCAGCTCTTCTTGGCGTAGAGCTGCGGCAGGTGAGCCGCGTGCAGCAGACGGCTCGTTTCCTTGAGGTCGAGTCCGAGCGCGAGGGCGAGCGCCAAAAGTTTTGTGCGCGAGGGATTCTTGTCGCCGGAAAAGATATGGTAGGCGTATGTGGCTTCGAGTCCCGAGGCGCGGATGACATCGCTTTTCGTTCGATCCTTCTGCGAGAGAAGCTGCGCGAGATAATCGTGCAGGGGCATTTTCTGCAAATGCTCCTCATTCATTTCGATGAAATGTGCGACGTTTTCTTCCCGCTTGAGTTCGTGGAGCAGTTCGTCCGTATCCTTTTCCTGTTTTTTCGGCATGAAGAAAATCCCCCTTTGTTTTCATCATAAGTCAGGAGAGGACGGAAGGCAAGCGAATAGAAGAGAGATTTTGTTGTGATGCGCATGGACGATGGATGGCGCTCAATTGAAACGGCGACGCTAGACACTAGACGCCAGCCCCTTTATTGCAACAGGTGAGAACTTCGTAGTATAATAAAAAAGAAAATATCGGTGAGGAGAAAATTCATGGATTGGGACGAAGAGGAAGAACGGCGACAAAGGATTCTGGCGGTCTTGGCTGGGTTTCGCCTACTGGATGATGATTTCATGGCAGCAGTGTTTCAAGACAGTTTGGAATGTATCGATTTGGTGCTGCAAATCATCTTGAGCAAGCCTGAAATCAAGGCGACGAAAGCGATTACGCAAGATACGCTGAAGAATCTGCAAGGACGTAGCGTGCGACTGGATATTCATGCGTGGACAGATGAACAGGAGTTCAACGTCGAGATTCAACGCGGCGGCAAGGGCGCTGCAGAACGTAGAGCCAGATACAACAGCAGCCTTATGGACGCCAATACACTATTGGCGGGCGAAGACTACGACAAGCTGCCCGAGTCGTATGTGATTTTCATCACGGAGACGGACGTGCTTGGCAAGGGGTTGCCGATTTATATTGTTCGGCGCACGATTGAGGGAAGCAATGAGATTTTTCAAGACGGCTCTCATATCATCTATGTCAACAGCTCGATAACGGATGAAAGCACTTCGTTGGGAAAGCTCATGCACGACTTTCGTTGCACGCGGGCGGAGGATATGTATTATGAAGTTTTGGCAAATCGAGTGAGGTATTTCAAGGAAACAGAGGAAGGAGCGAGAACGATGAGTGAGGCAATGGAAAATCTTGCGAGGGATTTTGCGAAAGAGCTTGCAAAAGAAGCAGAAAAGCGTGGCATGGAGCGCGGTCGCGAAGAAGGGAAGATCGACATGGTCTTAGAGATGCTGCGGGATAAGCTGCCTTTGGAGATGGTTGCACGCATATCGAAACTCTCTCTTGAGCATGTGCAAGAACTTGGCAGAATGCATAGTTTGCTATAAGAAAAATTACATAAAAAGTGATAGGGGGCTGCTGTACATGGATTTTGTACGGCAGCTTGTTTTTGGAGCTAGAAGGGAAGGAGATGTGTCATGGAAAAGCCCGTCGAAGAATACATCCGTGCGACCTTCTCGTTCCTGCGCGTCTTGAAAGAAAGCGAGCGCAGCCGCACGACGCTTGCCGCCAAAGAGGACGGCAAGCTCGTCGTCGTGCGCGAGATTTATGCGACGGGCCTGCCGTACAAGGAAATTAAAGCGATTGAGCATCCTCTTTTTGCCAAGATTTTCTTGACGGCGGAGGAAGACGGGCGCACTTGGGTCGTCGAGGAGTATATCGACGGCGAGAGCCTGCAGGAGCTTTGGGAAAGGGGAGAACGCTTTTCAGCGGCGGAAATCAGGGCTATGCTTCGAGAAATGTCAGAGGGGCTTGCTGCACTCCATCGCGCGGGCATCGTGCACAGGGACATCAAGCCCGCGCACATCCTGCGCCAAGGCGGACGCTTGCGTCTCATCGACTTCGATGCCGCGCGGCTCATGCGCGATGATGCTGCGCCCGATACGCGCCATCTCGGCACGGTCGGCTATGCGCCGCCTGAGCAATACGGCTATGGTCAGACGGATGGGAGAAGCGACGTCTATGCGCTCGGCGTGACCTTTGAAAAGCTGCTGAAAGACGGCGAAGTCGGTGCCGTTCGGCGCGTGCTGCGCCGTGCGCAAGCCGTCGATCCCGCAGCGCGCTATGCTTCCGTCGAGCAGCTCGCGTGCGCACTGCGGCGCGAAGATTTCCTGCGCTGGGGGACGCTTTTTCTGCTTGTCCTCCTCTTGGCGGGCGGCGCAATCTGGTACAAAGTGCAGGAGCCGCCTTTCTTGCCGGAGATGCAGGAGAATGTTCCTGCCGCCAGCGAAGAAGTGATGCAGGAAGAGGAAGAGGCGGAGGCGGAGGTGGCGAAAGGGAAAACTGCAGAACCGGGTGCGCTGAAAAGCGGTGCGGCAGAAAAGGATGCACCGAAGCCGAATGCAGAACCGCAAAAGAAAGAGAAGCAGATCTACAAGCCGAGCGCAGAGGCGGAGGATGAAACACTTGCATCTTCACCCGATTGGCATGAGACTCTGGGAATCGAGGCTCGCTGTCTGTGGTGCGGCAATTTGCACAACCATGTGGGAGCAATCGTATTCCAGCCTGAGGAAGCTCTTCCCATTCCCGGTTCGTATGAGAATGACCTGATCTCGCCGGATACTTGGAACGCAGGCTTTCGCATCACGAACAACAGCGCCGCACCGCTGCGTCACCTGCGACTCGAGATGCGGACTTTTGAATGGTCGGGCGATAAAAGGGTCGAAGTCCAAGGCCCTGCAGAGCTTGCACCCGGCGAGAGCACGGACATCATTGTGCCGCTGGGTGGCTACCGCATCGATGGCAATGAGAGAATCGGCCAGCGTGATTTCGACCTGTCGCTTTTTGCGGATTCCTTCGAGAGAAGGATAGCTTCTTGGTCGGTCAGCGTTTTTACGGAAAAGTACAAAAAACCTCAGACATCGCTATGAGCGAATGATTTTGAGTCTATTGAACTAGCCTCCAACAAAATATCGCGACTGAAATTGCAATCGCAGCCTTGCGCCGCCTTCATTGTCCCACTGGGACAACAAAGGCGGCGCTTCTTTTGCTATCGTAGAGACGAGGAGATTCTTGATGCATTGTCCCTGCGCTTAGTGGCACTGTGAGTGCGCTTAATCACCCTATTTGGGAGATACGGAGAGATAGGATTTAACGTATAATTAAAGGAAAAAAGGGTTAAGGAGCTGATTTTCATTTCACGCGAAGGCAGGTTTCGTAAAGAGCTCCATGAAGTGGGAGTCAGGATTGCTTATTATAGAAGACGCCGAGATTTGTCGCAGGAAGCATTGGCGGAGGCGGTGGGAATCAGCAAGAGCTATCTGAGCAAGATCGAGCGAGCCGATGTCAAAGGGCTGTCGTTGATCACGCTCCTTGATATCGCAGGCGCTCTCGATGTGCAGATCGGCGATTTGATGAAGTTTGATGAGCGAATATGACGAGGTGCGGTTGGCGCTTGGCGGGAGGTGGAGAAAATGCTTGCGACATTGAAAGCGATTCCGCAGGCTGCCTTAAATTTTATCTGTTGTATCGCGAATACGGCTTGCAGGAGATGATTCTGATTGTCTTCGGGCTGTTTTTCTGCGTCTGGTTGTTTGAGCGGGTGTGAAAGATGAGAAGGAGAGGAAAAGAATGAAAAAAGCAGCATGGTTTTGGAGTTTGCTCGTCGTCGTTTTTGCGGCAGCATTCAGTTTGGGAAATCCGTCTGCAGAGGCGATTTACTCAAAGAATCTCGGCGGCGATCCAAATTACATCCTGTGTGACGGTCACATGGGGAACGCCTGGTACGTCGACGCAAGTTCCCTCGACGTGCAGATGTACGCGCCGCCGCAGTACATTATAGCCGTCAACGTCGTCTCCGTACAGGACGCTGACATGGGCAATACCGCGATCCACGATGTGCGGACGATGCGCTTCTTCTACAACTACGACATGCAGCGCATGTACATCGACCGCCATCCGAACAACGGTGACTGGCGCTACCTCGATCCGAAAGGCTCATGGGCTGAAATCGGCATCGCACATCCAGCCGGCAAGATTGCTTTTCGACTGGCGTATGGCATGGATTTTTATGGGAGGTGAGATGGGATTTTTTCTTGGGCACGATGCAGTAATGCGTGACTATATGACGAATAGGAGAGGGATAGTATGGCAGAGTGGGGAGCAGACAAGGAAGCATTCATTGAGAAACTGAGGAAAGCGGGAGGAACGATTCATTCCATTTTGGACAAGGATCCCGGCGGACTGGTATTTTCTTTGGATGAGCGCATGGAACTGCAAGAGCTTATGCGGCGCAACGAGAAAGTCCTGACGAAACTTCAGAAAAATGAGTTTACCGTCGCGGTGGTTGGATTGGAAAAGGCGGGCAAGAGTACGCTGGGCAACGCGCTTTTGCGGGACATTTTCCTGCCCGAGTATACGGAGCGCTGCACCTATACGACGACGGAGATCAAGGCGGGGGCGGAAGACAGCGGCGAGATTGTTTTTTACTCACATGATGAATTTCAACGCGATTTCCAGAAAATGCTGAACACGATCCAATATGAGACGCAGTCCGGTGCAGCGGGGATGGATATACCGCTGGATTCCTTCAATGCATGGTGGGAATCCATGGAGGAAAAGGATCCGAATACGTTTGCAAGATATAATGGCACGACGGTAGAGGATATACGCGCCATCCTGCAGGGCAGAGACATCATAAGGCAGTATTTGGGTCAATCGGCAAAGAAATTCATCGGTGCGGATAATCTGCGAAGCCAGAATTTCCAACTCTTCATCACGGGCATTGAAGAATATGGCACGGGGCCCGTCAAGCGCTCTCCTGCACCTTATGCAGTCAAAAAGGTCAACATCTGCTCCACGCAGTTGGGGGACATGAAGCATATCGTACTTTATGATGTGCCAGGTTTTGATTCGCCGACCGACCTGCACAAGAAGCAGACGGAGGAGATGCTGCGGGCGGCTGACGCCATCATCCTTGTGACGAACGTAGGCGATCGACCGAATTTGACGGGGACACAGTTGGATATGCTTCGCAAGGGGCGCGACGAGGATAATATTCCACTCTCGGACAAGGCATTCGTGTTCGGTAACAAGATTGACCGCGCAGGGAACAAGCAGGTGGCGCTCGACAACCAAGCGGCGCTCGTCAACGATGCCGTGAACAAGTACCGCATTGCAAAAAAGGAGCATGTCTTTTGCGGTTCTGCCAAGGCGTATCTTGAAAGTCTCGGCAAATTGTCGGAGGATGACAAGCGGCGCGGCCCCGTGCAGATCATGGCGGGACTCAAGGAGTGGGGGCTGCCCGATGGCGATGGCGTCATGGCGTTGTGGAACAAGATGCAGCATTATTATGCGCATGACCGTTACGATGTCCTGCGTCAGCGTGCGGAGCGCACGCTGCATGATGCGGAGAAATTCCTGCAAGACATTTTGGACAAGCAGAAGGAAGCTGCCAGTGTTTCGGGTTTGTCGCTCACGGAGATGATCCCTTGCAGCACGAAGCTGCACCGCAGGCTGAAACTGTTCATAAAAGAGGCAAAGAGCATCGCGGAAGACTACAAGAGGGCTATTGCCGAGGAAAGACCCTTCAGCAGGTTGATTCAGGAAAATATTGACGAGATTTATCCCGCAATTGATGAGGAATGCGTCCTTGAGACGGAACGTGCGATGAATGTCGATATAAGCTCTGTTTCCAATATTGACGGTATTGATGCAAGGGTTCGCGAGAATCTTCAGGTGAGGTTCGCCAAGGAGGTTGTCAAGCGCACAGCGGACAAGACGCTGGAAAAAGAAGAAGGATTCTATGCGAAGCTGGCAGACAAATTCCTCGAAGTCATGGAAGTCGAGAAGTCCTCGCCGTATCATGAGGAACTGACTGCGAGCGCAAGAGATTTATTTGAAGACATTCTCAAGGAGGAGGACGGTGAGCGCTGCCGCTTCAACACGCTGGTGGAGCGCTTCACGACGAATCCCATCGAAACGCTGATCCAGAGCAGGTTTGCTTCTCAGACGCGTTGCGAGAAAGTGCTGGGCAAGGACAGCCTGCCGCAGTTCATTTCCTTGGCTGCCTACTATGTCATAGGTCAGACGCCTGAAGAAGAGGAATTTGATGTGGACGATGAAGAACTGCGCCTACAGCTCTTTTTCCAGATTTTGGCGCATGAGAAACTCGGCGGTCAGAGTGAAACGGAGAACGAGGCCGGACTGCGTGCCTTCTTCGAGGAGAACAGGGAACAGTTGTCGGCAGGCGCTGCCATGACGGTCGACCTTTTGCCGCTTGGCAAGTGGGCGAAGCTTCTCGCGCGGGCGGGCGTAAAGTTTGGAGAGCAGTCGGGGCTTGCCAAGAAGGCGAAGAAGCAGTTGGAGGACGCCTTCTATCAGATGGGCTGGGAAAGCAAACAGCCGGCCGACCGGGAAAAGGACTTGGGAACGCGCGTGGTGGAAGTGTGCCAAAGTGCACCAACGCTGCCTAAGCGGAAACTTGTCGAGGTGGTCAAGGAACTCAGTACCATAGCGAGCGACAAGGCCACGCAACAGAGCAATGCGTTGATGGCAGAATATCCGAAGGATAGCGAGCGTAATGTCGAGAGAAGAAAGCGTATGATTGACGAAATCAATACGGACATCGAGATCTTGCGTGACATTACCGTTCATGCCGTCGTAGCGGCTATCGGTCTGGAAAAAGCGTTCACTTCTGTGATTATCAACAATGTCAATCTGATTCGCGACAATGCGGAAGCAATCGAAAACAACAAGTTTGATACTTGGATTGACGGCAACCTCCCCAAGATCAAGGAGAAAGAATATGCTCAGATGGAAGGAAGTGCCATGCAGGCGCAGGCAAAGAAAAATATTATAGAAACCATCGAGAACTTGTTGGGCGAGAGTGAGGCATAAGGGGGATCGGAGCATGGAGCAACACGAAAAGTATATTATCTGGGACGATGCGGACTTTTCCGAGGGCAATGTCCGCCAGACTATGAAGCGCATCGGAGCCAATAAGGATCAGGTGCATCTGTTGAGCGCTTCGGCGAATCTGCCTCTGCACGAAGCCATCAATCGTTTGGGACAGGCGGATGATGAGGAAGGGATGACGATCACAAAGGCGCGCCTTGCTTACGATCTGCAGTTCGCGCTTCCCGTGGAAGTCTGCCGTATCGATGGCGCAAGCGGCGTTTCCCTCGGACGGGCGAACCGCCTGAAAGAAGTGCTCGATGTACTGCCGCTCAACGAGAATGGCGGCATGGAAATGCCGTGCCGCATCGTCATTGATGACGATGATGTGGACGCAGAGCAAAAAGATGCGACGAAAGCGATGATTGCCGAGCTGTTTCAGCAGTTCGTCTTTTTGAATCTCGATCTTGACATCGTGAGCAAGTCGGAAATCCGCAAGAACATCGTCAAGGAGCGTTTCCGCAGACGTTATACGGAAATCAAGGAGGAGATGGAAAAGACGCTCCAGGGCATGGCGGAAATCCTTTCGCGCAGGACGATGAGCGAGGCGAGTCAGGAAACGGCGGAGGCGATGTATCGGACGCTGCAGGAGGTGGAGCCGGAGCTGGAAAAGGCGCGCAAGCGCCCTATCCGCATTGCCGCCATGGGGACGAAGAAGGCGGGCAAGAGCGTCATCATCAACAGTCTGCTCAAGCAGGAGTATGCGCCGACAAGCTCGGAGCTGCCGACGCCGAACGTCATCCAGTACGTGCCGGAGCCTCCCGACGGCAATCTGTGGCTTGAGTACAAGGATCGCTCCCTGACATTCGCTTCGGCGGACGAGCTGCGCTCCTATATTCAGAAGGAGTTTGAGGAGGCGCAGAAGCATACAGGCGAGGGATCCGGCTTGGAGGATATGATCGTCCACTATCCCGCATCGGGTCTCGCGGGCTTCGAGATTTACGACACGCCGGGACCGAACTTCGCGGGTGCGGGCGAGGAGCATGAAAGAATCGCGGAAGAGTGCATCGAGAAGGCGGATGTCTGCATCTTCGTCATGAACTACTCGAATCATTTGACGACAGACGAAGTGAATTTCCTGAAGAAGATTCGTGATTCGTTCGAGCAGAGCGGCAAGTTTTATTCGCTTCTCATCGCCATCAATCGCATCGACGAGAGGTACAATGCAGAGGTGGAGAAGTCCGTCACGCGCCTGGTCGACTACATCCGCAAGCGTCTCGGGGAGCTGGACTATCCGAACATTGTGACGTTCGGCACATCCGCCCTGCAGAGCTTCTATCTTGAAAAGATTCGCCAGATCTGTGTGGAGGCGGGGGAGAACCGCGATCTCGTCATCACGGGCGATGTCGTCAGCAGCTTGAAGAAGACGAACCGCAAGTGGATGACGCAGCTGCGATTCATCGAGACGTCCCTGGGCAATCTTGAGGATTTTCATGACTACGACACGCCGACGGATCGCGACCTCGATCGCATGAGCGGCGTTCCGCAGTTGAGGCGCTATGTGCGCTATATCGGCGAACAGAAAGCGGACTTGGAAATCGTCGATCATGTCATCAGCGCTTGCGAGATGAAATCCAAGGTGGTGAAAAACGCCTTGGAAGTCACGAAGCTTACGGAACTGCGCGAAAACGACGCTGAGAAAATTGAGAAGCTCAGTTACTATATCGGCAAGCTGCAGACGGAGGTCAACCGCATCCTGCATTCCTTGGATCACGCTGTCTCCGAGGACACGAAGGGTGCTGCGAAGAACTGGGTGCGTGAGAACAGCGAGGACAATGAGGAGAAAGCTTGTGCCACAGCTCGTGACCGCATCGAGGCGATGTTTGACCGCATGAGGTTTTCCGAAGGTGATATGCGCTTGATCTACGACGGAAATTCGTCAGACAAATTGTTGGAAATACGAGACAAGACGAAGGATACCATCGAGGGCATCAACAAGGAAATGGAAAACGTCGTGCATCATGGCATGAGAACCTATTGCGAGGGAAGGGCGAACCTTTTTCGCGAGACTTTGGAGGATGTGCAGGCGCAGATCCAAGCGGAGGTGGAAGCCGTCGATCGGGAACTGGAGCAGGAAAAGGACGTGCAGGAGATGTTCCGAGCGTTCGAGTTGCCAGAGTTTCCAGTCGGCGTGGAATTTCCTACGACAGCTACGACGGGGATTGACAACGGTTTCGATTCGGATCGGGTGTGGAAGCTTGTTTCTCATCATCGTCATGCGAGAGTTGAGGAGCGCAAAGCGAAAGGTATCGTCGAAACGGTCAAGTCCTTTTTCGGCGAGAAATTCTATGAAACGCATCACGACTACGATGTCAAAGGATTTGTGGATCGAATCAAACAATCGGCGACGGATCGAGCGCTGCAGGCGATACGGGAAGTCAACCATGCCGCAGCAGCGGAGCAAGAAGAGCAGGTTGCCGCCTACATCGACAGCCTCTCCGAGCAGCGCAGGAAGTACGAGGAGGATTATGCGAACATCTTCCGCAACTATACGAACACTTTGCAGCTCCTTCTCGACGATACGGAAGAGCATAGGGAAGCCGTGCAGAGGGATATAGAAGCTTTCATGCAAATGTGGCAGGTGGCGGAACCTTTTTTTTCCTTGTTGGGCGATGTGATCCAGAAGCCTATGAGGGAGAATTGAGCATGTTTACGGCGGCAGAATACCATGCGCTGCTGAAGCGTTGCCCCGAGGACTTGCAGCGCTTTCTGGCGGCACTTTCTGTGGCGCGTCCGTCCGAGTCGGCATGGGAAGATGCGGCGATGGTTCGGGCGCTCGATGAGCAGGTCAGCGAGAAGATGGTGCGCCAACTCTGCAGCAAGTCTCTCTTGGACGGCTGCTATAGCCTTTTGGAGAGGGCGGGCGTCGCCTATCAGTTCAGCGATACGATTGCGGAGCTTCTGCAGAAGATTGCAGAGAACCGTCAGGCGATTCGCGCAGCGATGGTTGCTGAGCCTGAGCCTGAGCTTGAGTCTGAGTCGTCCCGACCTGCGCGGGCTTTGTCGCTCGCGCAGCAGGAAGCGTCGAAGAAAAAGCTTTCCAGTGCGTTCTATTATTGGCTGGGCGTCGGCGCTTTGGGGGTGGATTTCGCTTATCTCTTCTTCGCGGCGACGTACTTGACGACGGTTGCGGCGATCCTGGGGATTTTTGGTGCAGCTATGCTGTTTCAGGGACGCAGGATGCAGATGAGTGGCGCTGCTGCTTCGTCACGGCGAGATGAGGAAGTCGTGTGGAGCGGGGATGTGAGCATCGTGCGCTTTACCGAGGCAGAGGCCGATCGTGTGCTGGAAACGCTTCTTCTGGCGAAGCGGCTTTACCAGGCGCTTTGAGAGAACATGAGAGCGCAGTGCATGTACTTTGTAAAAACAAGTTCGGGGTGATTTTGTGGCAGAAAAGGATTATACGACGCCGGGATTGGAGATTGTTGACGAGATGACGAAGGAGGAGCTGCAAGGGCTTGTCGACATCATCGAGCGGAACGGCAAGACATGCTCCATCCCGAAGCGCGAGGACTGTGGCGAAGGGGTCAGGGCGGAAGAAGCTTATCGTAACCAGATCAAGAAAGTATTTCGCGAATACGGTTCGCATACTTTGGGATTTGCCTTGAAGTCTTATCAGGACATCCTGCGCAAGGTCTGCGATAAAATGGAAATCGTGCATGTCAAGAATGCGTCCATGGAGCGCTTGGAGCAGGAACTGCTGACGCAGGTCATGGAGCGGGCATGGGACAAGATGACGGAGGAGCAGAGGGCGGAGGTTCTAGCCAGCGGGGAACCCTCTCTGAATTATAAGAAGGCGGTAAGCTTTGCGGCTGTCAATCTTGCGGGGCGCTGGATCGGTCTCCTGACCGGCCCTGTAGGCATTACTTTGACCACGCTTTACACATTGTGGGAATTTGGCGGCGCGGCGTACCGTGTGATCGTGCCGGCGACCACTTATATCGCCGCGATCCGTTAAGTGCATAAAGCAGATAAGGTGAGCGATTGAATCGGTCGAATGGGCAGTTCTGG
>ERZ773009.1929-NODE-1929-length-13721-cov-9.355847_pt1 | contig 13721 bp, 5 predicted proteins | sample MGYA00580663_ERZ773009 | MGnify/ENA primary metagenome ERZ773009 (study PRJEB29015, sample SAMEA2737969) | human oral metagenome | biome: human oral; feature: human-associated habitat; material: dental | place: China | collected 2026 ... | reverse complement strand
CGCGAAGGTGGTCACCACGCTGGGCTCCCGGCTGCGGAGCAGGGCGATGGTGACCATTGCCGCCCTACTGGGGGTGGCCGGCCTGGTGCTGTGGCCGGTGGCCGCCCTGCCCGTGGCCGAGGCGGACCAGGGCTCCGGCACACTCCCGCTCGCGCAGTCCGCCGGGCTCTCCGCTGAGATTGCCCCGGCCGCCCCGGCAGCTTTGGCGAAGCCGTCCGCGACGTCGGCCTCGACGACGGCCGCCCCATCCGCCCCGGCGTCGAAGGAGAAGACCACCAACCAGGTGACCGTGAGCATCGACGCCATGGCCCCCGAGGTGCTCCACAGCGACCAGGACCTCAACCTGACCGGCACCATCACCAACGGAACCGCTCAGACCATCACCGGGGCGGACCTGGTGACGCGGGTGCAGCGATCCACGGAGGCCACGAGTCGGGGCCTGAGCAAGTGGCTGACCGGGACCGACGAGTCGGGACTGTCCGACCCCTTCACGGTCCCACTGGGTCACGACCTCCAGCCGGGGGGCGTCTCCCAGTTCTCCATCACCATTCCCGCCGACGAGCTGCCGCTGGTCAGCACTGACCAGTGGGGGCCGCGCGGCGTCTCCGTCGCCCTGGCGACCCAGGACGTCTCCCTGGCCCAGGACCGCAGCATCCTCGTGTGGGACAGCGGCACCTCCGTCGCGCCGGTGCGCATGACCGTCTTCCTGCCGGTGACCGCCTCCGCTCAGGAGATGGCGGTGCTGTCCGCCCCGCATACCCAGGAGCGCACGGAGGCCCTCAGTCGCATCCACAACCGGGTCCTGGGCCTGGTGAGCATGGCCGGCGACGGCGTCGTGGTCGCCGTCGACCCGGCACTGATCGAGGCCCTCGGTGTCACCACGGCCAGCCTCGAGCAGGCCGCCCGCAACAGCAGCTCCCAGCCCTCCACGCCGGACGCCTCCCCTCAGGCGCCCCAGAGCGCCGACTCCTCCGCGTCGTCGGCCCCGACCGCGCCGTCGACGCCGGCCCCCTCGGCGAGCGCCGCCCCGTCCCCGCAGGCGGGGGGCACCGCGACGTCGCCGTCGGACAAGAAGACGTCTCAAGTCTCCAACGAGGTCATCCAGCTCTCCGCGGCTCTCGCGCGGGCCATCCACACCGACAGCCTCGTGGCTCTGCCGTGGGGCGACTCCGACACCGCGGCCCTGGCGCACCTGCAGCAGACGAGCCTCATCGAGACCGCCGCACGGCGCACCCAGGAGTCGGCCATCGTCAAGGTGGGGGCCCCGACGTCGGTGTCCTGGTTGGCCTCCAGCGTCGCGGACACCACCACCGTCAATGCGCTGGCGCAGCCGGATTCGACCATCATCGCCTCACCGGAGTCCTTGCCGCCGCCCGACGACCTCACCTACACCCCCTCCGGTCTGGGCGCCTCCGGGGACCACGCGGTCCTGATCCCGGAGCAGTCCCTGTCGGGGGCGCTCACCGGTGAGGACGCCAAACCCACTGCCTCCGATCAGGGCACCCCGACCACCCAGAGCGCCCAGGCCACCGCGCTCGACACCCGCCAGCTGCTGCGCAGCGACAGTGCCATCCTGGCCCGCCAGGCCCCGGCGCTGGAGCGGGACATCGTCGTGGCGATGCCCCGCCGGGCCGCCTCCGCCGTGCAGTCATCGGTCGTGCGCGAGCGGGTGGCCGCCCTGCGCTCAGTCCCCTGGACCCAGTCCCAGCCTCTGTCCGCCCTCCAGGAGCACGCCCAACAGGAGGTCTCGGCCGTGGCTGAGGGCACCTCGCGGATCGATCGCTCCGAGACGCCGGAGACGGTGATCGACACCAACGAGCTGTCCGCCGACACCCTCGCCGCCGCCGGCCGTACCGCCACGACCCTGCAGTCGATCTCCTCAGTGCTCTCCGAACCGGCCGCCCTGTTGGGCGACTACACCAGCCTGGAGGCGGTGGTCTCCTCAGCGTCCTGGCGCTCGGACCCCAAGACCCGCAATGCCCAGATCCCCAATGCCGAGGCGGCCGGCGCCGGCGTCACCTCATCGCTGGCCGCGGTGCCGTCGTCGACCATCAACGTCATCAGCTCCGAGGCCCAGCTGCCGGTGCGCATCACCTCCTCCCTGAACCAGGACGTGACGGTTCAGGTCTACCTGGTCTCGAACAACAAGCGACTCCGGGTCCCGCGCACCACCACCGTGCGGGTCCCGGCCCACCAGCAGGCCAAGGTCACAGTGCCGATCCAGGCGGTCGGCTCCGGCGACGTCGCCCTGACGGTGCAGGTGCTCGCCGCCGACGGCACCACCGTGGGCACCCCCACCACCGTCAACATGCGCGTGCGCGCCGACTGGGAGGGACGCGGCACCGGAGTCATCGTCGGGGTCCTGGTCGCCATCGTGGTGACCGGTACGGTGAGGACAGTACGACGAGGCCGCCGCACCTCAGTGGCCGCGGCTGCACAGGAGACGGCATGAGCATCATCAAGCGTGTACGGATCGGGCGATCCTCCTCCCAGGGGCGCAGCCAGACCTCCCTGGCGCGCTCCTCGGCCATCATGGCCTCGGGGACCCTGGTCTCCCGCATTCTGGGCATGGTGCGCAACGCCCTGATCGTCATGGCGCTGGGCGCCACCGGGTCGGGGGCCGCCGACGCCTTCAACACGGCCAACAACCTGCCCACCTACCTGTACAACATGATGATCGGCGGGATCCTCAACGCGATCCTGGTGCCGCAGATCGTTCAGGCGCTGCGACGGCGCAACGGCGAGGAGGTCGTCAACCGCCTCCTGACCGCCGCGGCCACGCTCATGCTGGCGGTCACGTGCATCGCGACTGCGGCCGCGCCCCTCATCTTCACCCTCAACGCCAACTCCTTGGCCCAGGGGCAGTGGCGAGCGCTGTCCTTCGCCTTCGCGTTCTGGTTCATGCCGCAGGTCTTCTTCTACGGCCTGTACGCGCTATGGGGTCAGGTGCTCAACGCGCGCTCGAGCTTCGGGCCCTACATGTGGTCGCCGGTGCTCAACAACATCATCTCGATCGCCTCGATCCTGTTCTACCTCCATATCTACGGCCGCTACACCACCGGTGAAGGCGCAGAGGTCTGGGACTGGGGCCGGATCACCCTCATCGGGGCGACGACGACCCTGGGCATCGCGGTCCAGGCGCTGATCCTCTACATCCCCCTGGTGCGCTCCGGGTTCCGGCCGCGCATCATCTTCGGGGTGCGGGGCCTGGGGCTGGGCAAGACCGTCAAGGTGGCCCTGTGGGCGCTGGCCGGGGTGGGCGTGGCCAGTCTGAGCAACTGGATCACCTCCAACCTGGGCTCCTACGCGGTCACGGCCTCCGAGCAGCCCGAGTACGCGAACGTCATCGTGCCCTCCACGACCATGTGGCTCAACGCCTACCTGGTGTACATGCTGCCCCAGTCCCTCGTGGTCACCTCCATCATCACGGCCCTGTTCACCCGGATGAGTGAGAAGGCCGCGGCCGGGGACGCGGCCGGCGTGCGCGAGGACCTCTCCTTGGGGCTGCGCTCGGCGGGCGTCTTCACGGTGCTGGCCACCGCGGGCATCTGCGTCCTGGCCGTCCCGGCCCTGCAGCTCTTCACCCCCTCGATCTCCCTGCCCGAGGCCCAGGCCAGCGCCCCCATGCTCATCGCTCTGGCACTGGGCATCGTCCCGCAGGGGATCTGGTTCGGGACCCAGCGGGTGATGCTGGCCTACTCCGATACCAAGCGGCTGCTGCTGGCCGACGTCGTCGTCGGCGTCATCCCCGTGATCCTGTGCGTCCTGGCCTACTTCGTCGCCCCGGCCAACCACTGGATGACCTGGGCGGGCGCGGCCAACACGATCAGCCAGATCGGGGGCTGCGTGGTGGTCATCCCCATGATGCGCTCCCACCTGCCCAGCCTCGACGGCCGCAAGATCGTCACCACCCACCTGCGTCTCATCATGGCGGTGGCGCCCGCGGTCGTCGTCGGGATCCTGCTCAACACGATGCTCGGTGACATCGACGCCGACTCCTCCCTGGCCAACATGACCGCGGCCCTCGGACACATCGCCGTGGTCGCCACCGTCATGTCACTCATCTACCTGCTGATGGGGCGCATTGTTCGGATCGAGGAGATCACAGTCGCCTTCCGGCCCTTCTCGCGGATCCTGTCCACGCTCGGTCGGCGTCTGCCCGGCGCCCCCGGGCGAGCGGTCCTGGCGGCTGCGGCCTGGTTGTCACCGGCGCAGCCGCAGACCCAGGCAACCGCTCAGATGGCGGCCGTCCAGACGCCTGCACCCCCGCCGCCACCGGCTCAGGCGGCCTCAGGCCCCTCCGGTCTTTCAACGGGGACGACGGCGCATGGTGCTGTTGGCTACACCTCCGGGGGTGCTCAAGCGATTCCGCCCGCACCGCCGCCGCCTGCTCAGGCCCAGGCCCACTCCTGGGGACAGCCGGGTCAAATGGGGTCTCAGCCCGCGGGCGGCCACCCCTCTCAGGCCGTGGCGGGCCACCCTCACAACGGGCAGCCCGTCCAGCGTCTCGCACCGCCGCCCCCGGCACCCTCGCAGGCCGCGGCCGCACCTCCGCCCCCGAGCGCCGATGCCGCAGCCGGCTCCTCCCACCACTGGCCCACCCCGGGGCAGGTACCAGCCAACGCACCCGGGAGTATCCCGCCGTCGCTGCCGGCCAGTATTCCCCCGTCGCGGGGGGCCACAGGACGCTCCGCCGCCCACCCGTCACACAGCTCTGCCCACACCGGCCACATCACCCCGGTCTGGAGCCCGCGGACAGTTACGATGGGGTCAACTGGTTCAGATGGACAACCATCTCAAGGAAGGAGACGCATGTCGGAGGCGACGCCGATCGGCAGTGGTCGCTACGGGCTCCTGGGAACGCTGTCCACCACCCTGCCGCGTATTGTCAGGCACCGTGGCGTCGACACGATCCTGGATCGAGACGTCACGATCCTGGTTCTCACCGACGCGACGCTTCATCGCGACAACGTCCTGGAGTCGGCCAGCAGGGCGGTGCTGGTCGAGGACCAGCGTCTCCAGCAGGTCTATGACGTCGAGCGCGCCGAACCCTCCGTCATCGTCACCGAGCCGCTGACCGGACGGACCTTCTCCTCATTGGTCTCCCGGGGCATGCCCCCGGCGCAGGCGCGCGCCATCATCGGTGAGACCGCGCAGGCACTCGACGCCGGTGCTCGCCGGGGACTGCACCACCTCAACCTGTCGCCGGAGTCCATCCGCGTTCTTCCCGACGGAACGGTGAAGGTCAGTGGCCTGGGCATTGAGGCCGCAGCCCTCGATCTGGAGAGCCGGGTCGCCGGCCATGACCCGTCGGCCGCTGACCGTGCCGACGCCCGCTCCCTGGTGGAGATCCTCTACTACGGTCTGACCGGCCGGTGGCCGGGCAAGCGCCCCGGTATTCCCTCCGCACCTCGACTGGGCGGCGTCCCGGTCAAGCCCTCCACGCTCGTGCCGGGAATCGACCCGATCCTGGATGATCTGTGCGAACGCACCTGGAGCAGCCAGCCCCCCATTTCCGCTGCTGAGGTGGCGCGCTCACTGGGCACCTGGGACCAGGTGGCCGGCTACCACGACTCCGGGCCGGCGCAGCGCCCCTCGTCCCAGCACCCCTCGTCGAGCGGCGGCGCCACTGGTGGCGGTGCCGCAGGTGCCTCGGCCGCCGTCAGTGCCGCGGGAGCCGGTGTCGCCAACGCGGCGCGCGGAGTCCTGGACCGGCTGCGGCGCAGCGGTGCGGGCAAGAGCACCACGGTCAGCGCACCGGCGGGCCAGACGGCACCTGCACCGGTTCAGCCGGAACCGGCACCGTCCGTCGAGCCCACCGCCTCCGATGCACCTGCCGAGCAAACCTCCGTCATCGAGGCGGCCTCGACTGCCACAGCACCGGTCACGCAGGCCCCTGATCCGCAGCAGCCCGAGTCGGCGGCCGCGCAGAAGCAGTCCACCGACGACGTCTACGTCCAGGTCACCGGGCCGACGAACCCGATCCCGAACGTCCTGTCGACCGCCTCCGAGACCGTTCCCGGGCCGGCCCCGGTCCCGGCCGAGCCCTTCACCGGCAGCTTCCCGGCCTTCGATGACGACGAGGATGAGGAGGTCGACCCCGAGGCCGCTCGCCGCGAGCAGCGCACGACCAGCTCGGTCCTGGTCACCTTCTTCCTCATGGTCATCGTCTTGCTCGTGGTGGCCAGCTACATCGTGTACCAGACGATCGGCATCCCCTTCGCGGACAAGGACCGCGCGGCCGCTGACACCGTCCCCTCGGCCAGCGCCCAGGAGAACGGCGGCGGCGGACAGCAGCCCGCGCCCCAGCCGGCTGAGGCCAAGCCCGAGATCGCCGGTGTCAACGTGGTCAACAACCTGAGTACGCAGGCGGCCAACAACCAGCAGTACCTGGCTGACGGGGACACGAGCCACGCCTGGTTCTCCCACAACAGCAGCAGTCAAGAGCTGCTCCAGCCGATCGACATCGAGATCAAGCTCAAGAGCCGCGCCAAGGTCTCTGAGATCGACTTGCAGGGAACCAACGAGGGCGGGCATCTTGAGATCCGCGCCACGGACCTCAGCAACGCGGGCGGCGGTACGGTCCTCGCCGAGGGCGCCTTCACCTCGGGAAGCACCACCTTCAAGGTCGACAACCCCCAGGAGGTCGACACCATCGTCATCAGGGTGACCCAGCTGCCCAAGAACAGTGATCCGACCGAGTTCCCCTACAAGGCAACAGTGACTGAGGTCACAATCAAATAAGACCTTCCCTGGGAACAGGCCGTACTGGTAACCAGTTACCTCAGGTAGCCGCGCACTGCGGCCCCCTATCCGCTCGTCAGGAGAGTCATGATTCACGACGTCGTCATCGTCGGCTCCGGTCCCGCCGGCTACACAGCTGCCATCTACGCGGCCCGCGCCCAGCTCAATCCGGTCATCCTGGCCGGTTCGGTGACTGCCGGCGGTGCCCTGATGAACACCACCGAGGTGGAGAACTACCCCGGCTTCGTCACGGGCATCATGGGCCCTGAGCTCATGACCCAGATGCAGGAGCAGGCCGAGCGCTTCGGTGCCGACATCCGCTACGAGGACGTCACCGCCCTCGAGCTGGAGGGCGACGTCAAGCGCATCACCACCTCTGACGGCGTCTACGAGGCCCGCACCGTCATCATCTCCACCGGCTCGGAGTACCGGCACCTGGGCATCGACGGGGAGGAGCGCCTCTCCGGCCACGGCGTGTCCTACTGCGCCACCTGCGACGGGTTCTTCTTCAAGGACCAGGACATCGTCGTCGTCGGTGGTGGGGACTCGGCCATGGAGGAGGCCACCTTCCTGACCCGCTTCGCCCGCTCCGTGACGGTGGTCCACCGCCGCGACGAGCTGCGCGCCTCGGCCGTCATGGCCAAGCGCGCCCAGGAGGACCCGAAGATCTCCTTCGCCTGGAACTCGCGAGTCGTCGAGCTCGACGGTGAGGACTCGCTGACCGGCGTCACCCTGGAGGACACCGTCACCGGGGACCGCCGCCGGCTCGAGGCCACGGGTCTGTTCGTCGCCATCGGACAGGTGCCGCGCAGCGAGCTCGTCGCCGACGTCCTCGAGCTCGACGAGGCCGGCTACATCAAGGTCGAAGCGCCTTCTCAGCGCACCCGCATCCCCGGGGTCTTCGCCTGCGGTGACGTCGCCGACCCCACCTACCAGCAGGCGATCACGGCGGCCGGGTCCGGCTGCCGAGCGGCCCTGGACGCCGAGCACTACCTGACCACTCTGCAGGCCTGAGGGCCGGCTGCCTCCACTCAGCACAGGGCGGAGTCGGCACCGCCGACGTCGCATCGCCGGCCCCGTCCCATCCTGACTCACCCACCCACAACGTTCGAGGAGAACAATCATGTCCGAGGCTCTCGCCGTCACCGACGCCACCTTCGAGGAGGAGGTCCTCAAGTCCGAGGTGCCCGTCGTCATCGACTTCTGGGCCCAGTGGTGCGGCCCCTGCCGCCAGATGGCGCCGATCGTGGACGAGGTCGCCGCCGACTTCGGTGACAAGGTCAAGTTCGTCAAGGTCGATGTGGACGCCAACCCGGCCACGGCCCGCTCCTACGGCGTGCGTTCCATCCCGACCTTCGCGGTGGTGCGCGACGGCGAGGTCTTCCACCAGTTCGCCGGCTCGCGCCCCAAGGCCTCCTTCAAGGCCGAGGTGGAGAAGGTCCTGGCCTGAGCCCGGGCCCTCCGCCCTGTCTTCTGACTCTCACGCATCGGTCCCGCCGTGCTGCCCCCTCGCGGGCGTCTCGGTGGGGCCGATGTCCTGTCCCGACGGTTGTCTGATGTCTGGTTCCGTCGTCAAGCGGGCCGTCACCTCAGCTGGCAGATCATCGGACAGCTCATCTGACACAGCATCTGACACCGCACCTGTCACCCGCCGTCACAGCCCCGTAGAATCGCACCGGATTCGCACGCGGCACCAGGTCATGCGACACGGCAAGAAGGCGGCACATGCAGCACACCCAATACATCTCCACCCGTGGCCAGATGACGGCAGCGGGGTTCACGGACGTTCTTGTGGCGGGCCTGGCGCCCGACGGTGGCCTGGCGGTTCCCAGCCAACTGCCAGCCCTGAGCCCCGAGCAGATCGAGGCCTGGAGGCCCTTGGGCTACGCCGACCTGGCCACGGAAGTCATCGGCCTGTTCGCCACCGACATTCCCCGGGAGGACCTGGCCGAGCTGACCCAGGCCGCCTATGGCCCGCAGCGATTCCCGCAGCCGGTCGTCCCTGTCACCGAGCTTGACGAGGTCGCCGACGGCCTGACCCTCGTGGGCCTGTCCGAGGGACCGACAATGGCCTTCAAGGACCTGGCCATGCAGTTCCTGGGGCAGGCGATTCCCTATGTGCTGGCCAAGCACGGACAGGTGCTCAACATTCTGGGCGCCACCTCCGGCGATACCGGTTCGGCGGCCGAGCACGCCTTCAGGGGGCAGGAGGGCGTCAGCGTCTTCATGCTCTCGCCGGCCGGCCGTATGAGTCCGGTGCAGCGCGCCCAGATGTACACCCTCCAGGACGCCAACATCCACAACATCGCGGTGCGCGGTGTCTTCGACGACTGCCAGGCGCTGGTCAAGGCGTTGAGCAACGATGCGGAGTTCAAGGCCGCTCATCACCTGGGCGCCGTCAACTCCATCAACATCGGCCGGATCGCCGCGCAGGCCGTCTACTACGTGTGGTCCTGGCTGCGGGTCACCGACGCGGTGGAGGAGGGGAGCCGCGCCGGCTACCGCATCGACGTGTGCGTGCCCTCGGGCAACTTCGGCAACATCTACGCCGGATTCCTGGCCCGGTCCATGGGGGTGCCGATCCGCCGCCTCATTCTGGCCACCAATGAGAACAACGTGCTCGAGGAGTTCTTCACCACCGGCATCTACCGGCCCCGTTCCGCGGAGGACACCCTGGCCACCTCCAGCCCCTCCATGGACATCTCCAAGGCCTCCAACCTGGAGCGCTTCGTCTGGACGCTGTTGGGCCCCGAGGTCTTCGTGCAGCGCTGGGCCGAGCTGGAGGCCACCGGCACGCTCGACCTGCGCGATCAGCTCCCGCGCCTGCGCGAGGAGTTCGGCTTCGTCGCCGGCACGTCCACGCACGCCGACCGGCTGGAGGCCATCCGCAGCGTCAAGGAGCGCTCCGGCCGGCTCATCGACCCGCACACCGCCGACGGCGTGACGGTCGCTCTGCGCGTCATGGAGCCCGGTTTCCCCACACTCGTCATGGAGACCGCCAAGGCCGCGAAGTTCCCGCAGACGGTGGCCGAGGCGCTCGGGAGCGAGCCGGAGACCCCCGACGTCGTCGCTGATCTGCTTGCCCGGCCCCAGAAGGTCGAGACGATCGACAACGAGGAGGCTCCTCTGCGCGCCCTCATCGAGGAGCGGGCCCTGACCCGCTGACCGAGGTCGGCCCGTAGGGCTACTGACACCTCACCGCGCCGCGCATCGCACCCACGATGCGCGGCGCGTCCTTGTCCGGCACGCGCGCCGTCCCAGCGATGAGGTGAGGAGCATGTTTCACGTGAAACACCGCGGAATACTCCTGCCCCGCCGACTGCTGAGCACGGCTGGGTCCGTGGCAGACTTAGGGCTACGGACGCATCAGTGGCGACCAAGGAAGGACCGCAGGTGAGTGAGAGCAGTAACCAGGTGAAGGGCAACCGACTCGACCCGTGGCTGGACAGCTACGCGGCACGAGCCCACGGACTGCGTGCCTCGGAGACGCGGTCCCTGTTCGCCGTCGCCTCCCGACCCGAGGTCGTCTCCCTGGCCGGCGGAATGCCCAACCTCAAGGACCTCCCGCTGGAGCGTCTGGCCGAGGCCACTGCACGGATGATCCGCGAGGACGGCGGCCGGGCGCTGCAGTACGGGAACGGGCAGGGACTGCCGCAGCTGCGAGAGCAGATCACCGAGGTCATGGCCCTGGAGGGGATCCGGGCCGATCCCGAGGACGTCATCGTCACCACCGGCTCTCAGCAGGCCGTCGACATCATCACCGAGCTCTTCGTCGACCCCGGCGACGTCGTGCTGACCGAGGCGCCCACCTACGTCGGCTCACTGTCGATCTTCGCGACCTACCAGGCCGATGTGCAGCAGGTGCCCATTGATGCCGGGGGCGTCGTCCCGGAGGCGCTGGAGGAGACGATCGTCCGCCTCGAACGCGAAGGACGCCGTATCAAGTTCTTCTACTGCCTCCCCAACTTCCATAACCCCGCCGGAGTGACCCTCGCCGAGGAGCGCCGTGGACAGGTCGTTGAGATCTGCCGACGCCACCACATCCTCATCGTGGAGGACAATCCCTACGGTCTTCTGGGCTTCGAGGGCCAGACCTACACCGCGCTCAAGACCCTCGCGCCCGACGACGTCGTCTACCTGGGTTCCTTCTCCAAGATCTTCGCCCCGGGTTACCGCGTGGGCTGGGCGGTGGCCCCGCCGGCCGTGCGGGAGAAGATGAAGCTGGCCTCCGAGGCGGCGATCCTGTGCCCGTCGTCGGTGGGTCAGTTCTCGATCTCCATGTACCTGGAGCAGTTCGACTGGAAGCAGCAGATTGTGGACTTCCGGGCCATGTACCAGGAGCGGCGCGACGCCATGGTCTCGGCGCTGGAGGAGTTCCTGCCCATGTGCCACTGGAACGTGCCCGACGGTGGCTTCTACGTGTGGGTACGGCTTCCCGAGGGTCTCGACGCCAAGGACATGCTGCCGCGCGCGGTCACGAGCCTGGTCGCCTACGTCTCCGGGACGGCCTTCTACGCCGGCGGCAGGGCGGGGCAGGACCACCTGCGACTGTCGTTCTGCTACCCGGAGCCCGCCGAGATCCGTGAAGGGGTGCGCCGGCTCTCCGGCGTCGTGACCCGCGATCTCGAGCTGCTGAGCCTGTTCGGGCCCACCCACAGTCCCCATCCGTCCGAGGGCGTCCACGCGCCCGCACCCGACCAGATCTGAGGTTGACGATGAACCAGTCTCCACTCCGTATCGCTGTCCTCGCCGGCGGATTGAGCCATGAGCGCGACATCTCCTTGCGCTCGGGGCATCGCGTCGCCCAGGTACTCAAGCACCTCGGGCACACCGTCCTCGTCCTGGACATCGACGCACGCACCATTGGATCGCTCAAGACCTTCGGGCCCGACGTCGTGTGGCCCTTGGTTCACGGTGGCCCCGGGGAGGACGGGGGGCTTCAGAACATCCTCATCTCCCTGGGACTGCCGTATGTCGGCACGCACTCCGACGGCTGCCAGCGGGCCTCCTTCAAACCGACCGCTAAGGCGAGTGTTCGCACCGGAGGAGTGATTACTCCTGATTCATTGACGCTTCCACAGTCCTATTTCAGTCAACTGGGGGCCCAGGAGGTTCTCACCGTCGTGGCGGGTCATCTGGGCCTGCCAGTGGTGGTGAAGCCGCATCAGGGAGGCTCCGGCCTTGGTGTCTCCTACGCATCGACGGCGGACGAACTGCGCTCCGCGATGGTGGCGTGCTTCGCCTACGACGAGCGCGCCCTCATCGAGCGCTACATCGCCGGGACGGAGCTGGCGGTCTCCGTCGTCGACACAGGAGAGGGGCCACGCGCACTTCCCCCTGTTGAGGTCGTCACCGACGGGCAGTATGACTTCGATGCACGGTACAACCCGGGCCGTTCGGAGTACTTCGTGCCGGCTCGGCTGGATGAGGCGGTCATCGAGAAGGTGAAGAAGACGGCTATCACGGTTCACACCACTCTCGGGCTGGGCAATCTCTCGCGCACCGACCTCATTCTCGATGACGAGGGGACTCCGTGGTTCATCGACGTCAACGTCATTCCGGGAATGACGGAGACCTCCCTGCTGCCCATTGCCGCAGAGGCCGAGGGCTCCTTGGACGACCTGTATGACGCGTTGGTGAGGAACCCGCTGGTTCATCCGTAACGCCGGCTCGGTTTCACGTGAAACGGTGGCTCCACTCCTATTGAGTGGAGCCACCACTGTATTCATTGAACATTTCTCAGGGCGTCAAGCGGATATCACCATCGGCCTCTCCTTATCGACGACGCTCCATCACGAGTAACCGGAGGGCCTGCGGTTTCACGTGAAACCGGATGCGGTGTGCGTGTGTCATCGCCCTGGTGAGACACGTCTGCCGTACGGTGGTCGAGGCACGCTGCTCTCGGAACGAGGGCAGGGGCTAGCGCTACTCGGACCGGCCTCGATATCCCGTCAGAACGATCAGTGCTGGCATCGTAACGGGAGGCAGAGCATCGGGACATTCGGAACCCTCAGCGTTTCACGTGAAACCTGCTTATGAGCTTCCCGCCTCTCGTGCTGATGAGGGGGTTTACGGTTCCTTCGTTTGAGGAGGGGCGCGCTATGAACGCAAGGCGCTACCGCCCTCGTCGATGTGCTTCGAGTGCAGCGCACGGCAAACAATACTGCCCGGCGCGTCATAGGTATGGACGTCATCGCCCATACACAAGCGCCAACACATCGGGACATGGAGCGCGCAAGCTCAACGCAGCGCGATCAAGTTTCACGTGAAACCAGGCGTGGGCTGTGCCCACCGACCACATCAGCATGTCTCAGCCACGTCCACCGGGTACGCACCCTACTCCCATTCACTATCTCATCGTGTGCCGCTGAGAGATGCTGGTGGCGTCAGATGCTCGGGACGCATCCGGTCTAGCCAGCGTTTCGATAAGACGGGCCGCACGGCTGCTACGGGGAGACACGAGAGTGGGCGGCCTCAGACGAGCAGGACACGAATCGGCTCTCATCGTCAACATGGGGCAATGCCACCGGCAAGGTCGACGCAGGGACACATGGAATTCACTCTGCCACCCACGACCCACTACCGATACTGCGTCCCTTTGTTTCACGTGAAACCTGCCGTCGGCTGCAGCCTCACTCAACTCTGCACATACGTGCGTCAGCTTCACGACGGGAGAGGGGCTCGGCTCGATGCCGAACTGAAACGGTGGCCACCTATCGGGGTGCGTCCCGGCTCAACCTGACACCCAACGGTTCGCATAAAGGGAAGTCATCCTCGGAGTAGGGGTACTCCGAGCTACCAGGTGCCGTCGCCATCAATCGGATTCGGATGGAACACGTTCATGCCAAGACAGCCCCGGCGCCACCTCCTGGAGCTAGCTGTCGTACCGAGTGGCGCGTTACTCGTGGTCGATGACGATCACCGTCCTCTGTCCCTCGAGTGGGCCTACGCCCACACCTACACCAGCCAGACCCAGC
>ERZ773009.1928-NODE-1928-length-13722-cov-6.599107_pt1 | contig 13722 bp, 10 predicted proteins | sample MGYA00580663_ERZ773009 | MGnify/ENA primary metagenome ERZ773009 (study PRJEB29015, sample SAMEA2737969) | human oral metagenome | biome: human oral; feature: human-associated habitat; material: dental | place: China | collected 2026 ... | reverse complement strand
CGCTCGATGCTGTCTGGCAGTGAGGAACGCACTGCCACTCGCCCCTGAACGTGCCATCCCGCACGTTCACCACCGAGTGGCAGTGTACGGAGCGCCGCCCAGCACGCTCACCGCCGAGTGGCAGTGTGAGACGCACTGCCCAGCACGCTCACCGCCGAGTGGCAGTGTGAGACGCACTGCCACTCGCCCCCGAGCGTACCGGTCGCACTGCCACTCGGCCCTGATCGTACCGATACGGTACGCTCGATGCTGTCTGGCAGTGAGGAACGCACTGCCACTCGCCCCTGAACGTGCCGCCCAGCACGTTCACTGCCGAGTGGCAGTGTGAGACGCACTACCCAGCACGCTCACCACCGCCCGGCAGTGCACGGCGCGCCGCCTCGTACGTTCACCGCCGCCCGGCAGTGTACGGCGCGCTACCTCATGCCGGCCTCTCTCCTGAGGAGCTCCAGGAGCTGCCCCCTGCCGTGCAGGCCCAGCTTCCCGAGGCCCCGCGCCCTATAGGAGTAGACGGTGGGGAGGGCAACGTGGAGGTGGGACGCTATGCCCGGCGCGGGGACCCCCTCCGCCGTCAGAACGCTGACGCTCGCCTCCAGCTGCGTGAGGCCGCGTCCCAGCAGGTAGAGCCTAGGGCGCTCGTCACAGGCGAGCATCGCGTCGGACAGCGCCGCGTCGCGTTCGCCGCGCGCCGCAAGAGGCACGAGGGCACCCACCGTCCCGAGGACCAGGTAGCCTGCAAGGGCGCTCGCAGGGCCAGTTGGGCTGTTGCCCAGGGCGCGCGTGCCCGCGAGGGTACAGAGGGATCCGAGCGCTATGGCCACCTCCGCGTCGCGAGTTCCCGCGCTGCGGGCGCCTCGCCCGGCCGTCCCGCGCGCCCGATGGAGCGAGAAGACCCCGGCCGCCATCATGGCGCATGTGACCAGTGAAAAGACGGTCACCCCACGATCCCCAAGACAGAGGGATACGACGAGGGTAGCACACGGCACGAGCGCGAGGGCCGCGACGCGGCGTATGCCAGATGCCAGCGGTCGCCTTAAGCTGGCAATTGGCGCGACTCGGCGCAAGGGGCGCACTCGAGCGACGAGCTCGGGCAGTGACTTGACCTTGAGCTTTCGGTAAGCCCTGCCGCGATAGGAGCTGACGGTTGGTTCTGACACGTGGAGCGTACCGGCAATGGCGCTTGCAGGCCAGCCCGAGAGCGTCATGAGAATGACCTGTCTCTCACGGCCACTGAGACTATCCGCCCCCGCAAGCCCGACAAGCATCTTCTCATAGACCTGGGGTGCGAACGGAAGTTTTGGTCTTGCTACCTCCCTGTCCGTACGTGGCTGCGCACTGCGCCGAGATGCTCGTCTGCCCACCACAAGTGCGATGACAAGCAAAGCAAGCGATGCTGCGAGCAGCGTCAGATGGTAGGCTGGGCCCGCGTGAATAAACCTCGCCTGAGTACCCTCGGTCAGCATTCGCACGACAGCGCCGAGCGCATGTCCCGCTAGCAGGTTCCCCCATGGAAGCCAGCGACCCTCCAGGGACTCCGATAATGGCGAGGGCACGAGTAAGGTCGCCAGTATCATCCACAGAAAGCGACACAGCATGACAGCTACCACGATGACGACGCGAGCATCCTTTGGAACGGTACCTCCCGTGGTAGCGTCCATCGATGAGAGGGCCAAGGCAAAGCCCGAGACAAGACCTAGCACGAGTACCGAAGTGGAAATCTGGCAGGGATGGGCCACAAGGTGGCGTGACGTCCCGCTCGAAGGCGACAGCAGAACAGCCAGCATGAGGAGCAACAGGCACAGCGTGCCCCATCCCAGCTCAAGACAGTGCATCCACGGCGTCACAGAGATATAGTTCCACTCTGACAGTACACCACGCAGGTACAGGCAGGCCAATTCGAACGCGATGAACGCGACGGAAAAGACGAGACACAGCAGGTGAGCCACCAAGGCGTTGCGGCCTCTTTCCGCCCATCCATCCGTGCGGTCCCAAGCCACGAGGAGGATGCCAATGGCAAGCACAAGCGTCGGCGCAAAGAATCCCGTGACGCCCACGGGAGGTATCGCGACGCGCACCGTCGTCGTAGCGAGGCGGGGAAACGCGCCGGCAAGCGCCCCTGTTGCGATGGCGCATGGGCAGAGGAAGGTCGTCCAAGGGCGGGAGCCCTCGCGAGGCCTGTGCGAATCGTCGCTGCCGCCCGATCGACCTTGAGACATCATTTTCCCTGACATATCTCCTCCCTACCTGCCGATTACAGGGTTCCTTATACGCATAGCATAGGGTGGGAGCGGGCGTCGGTCTGCCATCAAGACCTATGCAATCGGCAGACGATGGCTTCTACCAGCACAAACAGAGCCCGATGCTTCTGTGGCACCTCGTGTGGTATCCTGCCTGCCGCCGTCACGCGACACGTGTGCAAACAGACGGGCAGGTGGTGTGACGCACGGTTTTTGCGTACGTGTACAGGTTGGTACAGGCGAGCCGTCGCGCGTGGCTATGCCGATACTCCTCAGACTCCGCTCAGGCGGGTCCCGATGTTCGGCTGGTCGCCGTAGATAATCGCCAATCGGCCTTTCGTAGACTCACGCATTTGCCAGGAGTCGCGAAGAGCCCAAAAATGTCCACTAAGTTCGCTAAAACTACCATTGGTCTTGCACGCCATCAGAAGTCAGCCGTATACTACTACTCACCAAAATACACGATTGGTTCGGCCTTCCGTAGAGCTGGGCCTCTCGGAGAGTACCTACTGGGCACCCGAATCGATGGGAGAAGGAGAGACTGGTATGGAAGCTGTCATTGACGATCGAGCTTACGTGGCCACAGAGGATGAGGGTACAGCCCCGGTGAGAGGCGCGCAGTTGCCACTTGCAATGGTGAGCGAGGGACAGACCGCAACCGTCCTCAAGGTGCGTGGTAGCCAGGACCTACGCCAGCACCTCTCCGAGATGGGCTTTGTCCCTGGAGCCGAGATCGAGGTCGTGTCGCGTGTGGACGGGGACGTCCTCGTGAGCGTCAAGGGTGCGACCTTTGGCATTGGGCGCGAGATGGCGATGCGCGTCGTGACCGCCTAGCCTCGTGACCACCTAGTATCGCACCTCGCCACGCCCCAGTAAAAAGGCTGGCGGCATGACACCGCCCTCGCGCCGCGCGTGGGCTATCCTGCGCTGCGCAGGGACGTCATGGCAATAGGAGGTGCAGTCCTGTTTCGCTGCTGCGGCGGCATGGAGAAGGAAGGCATGGATGGCAACCCTGAAGGATGTGAAGGTCGGACAGAGCGCCACGGTGGCGCGGCTCAGCGGTACCGGCGCAATCAAGCGTAGGATCATGGACATGGGTCTTACCAAGGGTACTCAGGTGCTCGTGCACAAGGTCGCCCCGCTCGGCGACCCCATAGAGGTCACGGTGCGTGGCTATGAGTTATCGCTGCGCAAGGACGAGGCTGAGTGTATCGAGGTCACGGATGTTGCGAGGGCCTAGGCCCCTGCGCGAAAGGGTATCCCATGACAACTGAGAAACAGAAGCTGAACATAGCCCTTGCCGGCAATCCTAACTGCGGCAAGACGACGCTGTTCAATGAGCTCACCGGCTCGAACGGCTATGTGGGCAATTGGCCGGGCGTCACGGTCGAGAAGAAGATGGCAACCTGGAAGGCTGACAAGAATGTCACGTTTGTGGACCTGCCAGGCATCTATTCGCTCTCGCCCTACTCGCCAGAGGAGGTCGTCTCGCGCGACTACGTGGTGAACGACCGCCCCGACGCCGTGATCAACCTCATCGACGTCACGAATCTTGAGCGGAGTCTCTACCTTACGACCCAGGTCCTGGAGGCGGGCTGTCCCGTGGTCGTGGGACTCAATATGTGCGATCTCCTCAAGGAGCGCGGCGACGTCGTAGACACAAAGAAGCTGTCCCAGATGTTGGGCGTGCCCGTGCTCGAGGTTTCGGCACTGCGCAACACCAACCTCGACGAGCTCGTTAAGTCGGGCATCGAGGCAGCCAAAAAGGGCGATGCCCCTGGCGGCGTGAGCTGCTTCTCACCTGTAGTCGAGGCTGCCCTCGATGCCATCTCCGCCGCGATCAAGGACAAGTGCAAGCCCGAGCTTGCGCGCTGGTATTCTATCAAGCTGTTCGAGCGCGATGCGGACGCCATCAAGGCCCTGGGGCTCTCGTCCGACGAGCTTGCCTCACTCGAGGGCCATATCGCCTCAGTCGAGAAAGAGCGTGACGATGACTCCGAGTCCATCATCACCTCCGATCGCTACGACTGGATCGCCACGGTCATGGACGCCTGCGTGAAGAAGGCCCCCAAGACGCTCACGCGCTCGCAGCAGATAGACCGTGTGGTCACCAATCGCGTGCTGGGGCTTCCCATCTTCGTGGGCGTCATGATCCTTGTGTACTGGGTGGCCTTGGTGCTGGTAGGCAAACCGGCAACCGACTGGGTCACCGACAACCTCTTTGGCGACGGCTTCTTCGTGAACGCCCAGTCAGCCCAGCAGTTTGAGGAGGCCGATGACGCCTGGAAGGACAATCACTACAAAGACCAGATCAGCGGCTACATTGCAGCTGCGGAAGACGCAGGCGTAAGTGTCGATGGCGTCCAGGATGCCGTTGACGCGAAGGAACAAACCGACGAGGACAAGAAGACGATCTCCACCTTCGAGGATGCCGCCGGCCAGGCGGGTGTCGTTGCGACCGACGTCCCTGCCACAGATGAGGACGGCAACTTCCTCGATACCGATGACAACGTCATCTCTCAGGTGGATGCAGACGGCAACCCCGTGCTCGAGAGTGGACAACAGCTCCAGGTCGTTGACAAGGTAACGATCGATGACTTCAAGACTGCGCTTGACAGCCCCGAGCCTGACCAGCACGACTACGATGGCTTCGTGGACTCCATCCCGCACGTCGTCTCGGGTTGGCTCACGAGCGCTGGTGCCTCTGACATGGTGCAGTCGCTCGTGGGCGATGGCATCATCAATGGCGTGGGAGCCGTACTGAGCTTCATCCCACAGATCTTCTGTCTCTTCGTTGCCCTCTGCTTCCTTGAGGATTGTGGCTACATGAGCCGCGTTGCCTTTGTCATGGATCGCGTCTTTCGTCGCTTCGGTCTCTCGGGCAAGTCGTTCATTCCCATGATCATCTCATCGGGCTGCGGCGTGCCCGGCGTGCTCGCGACCAAGACCATCGAGAACGAGCGCGACCGCCGCATGACGGCCATGCTCACCACCATGATTCCCTGTTCGGCCAAGTTGCCGATCATCGCGCTCGTGATGGGCGTGCTCGTGGGCGCCGACAACAGTGCCTGGTGGGTGGCTCCCCTGTTCTACTTCATGGGTATCGTCGCCATCATCGTCTCGGCTGTCATGCTCAAGAAGACCAGGCCCTTCGCGGGCGCCCCGGTACCCTTCGTGATGGAGCTGCCCGACTATCACCTTCCCTCCCTCCGCTCCTGGCTCCTACACGTGTGGGAACGCGTCAGTTCCTACGCCAAGAAGGCTGGCACGATCATCTTCGCGGCTGCCGTGGGCATCTGGTTTCTCTCCAACTTTGGCATCGCCGGCTGGGAGGGCGGATCGGGCGCCTTTGGCTTCTTGCAGGGTATGGAGGGCGTGCCTGACGGCTACATGGACTACTCCATCCTCGCGGGCATAGGCGGAGCGCTCAGCTGGATCTTCATGCCACTCGGCTTTGGGAACTGGCAGGCCACGTCCTCGTCGATCTCGGCCCTGATAGCCAAAGAGAACCTGGTCTCGACCTTTGGTGTGCTCTATGGCCTGGGTGACGCGACCGAGAAGTCCGTCAGCATGTGGCGGGGCTTTGCCGGCATGTTCACTGTGGCGGGTACGCTCCATGTCGGTGCGATGTGCGCCTTTGTGGCCTTCAACATGCTCTGCGCCCCGTGCTTCGCCGCCATGGGCACCATCCGCCGACAGATGGAGTCCGCCAGGTGGACGGCCTTCGCCATCGGTTACGAGTGTGTCTTTGGTTGGGTTGTGGGACTGCTCATCAACCAGTTCTACGAGCTGATCGTCTTTGGCAACTTTGGCTTCTGGACCGTGGTGGCCTTCGTGCTTGGCGCAGCGATGCTTTTCCAGCTCTTCCGTCCCACTCCCAAGTGGAAGGAGAAGGATGACAAGATCTTGGACAGCCTAGCTGGTGCTGGAGATACGGTGTGAGTGCGCCGCACTATCCGTGTGTCGGTCTTGGCCTGCGCTAGCCTGCTAGGTGTCGCCCCGTGCGGGCGGCACCTATCGCAGGTGTGACAAACTGAGGGGTGCGGGGGTACCCCTCACAAGAGAAAGAGGTTCTGACATGGGCTTTCATCATCAGGCCTGTATTGCCGCCGCAGGGGCGGCAGCCACTGCGGCCGTCGTGAGGCTTGCGCAAAGGGGCGTGCTCCATAGAGGTGCCGTCTCTGTGGCTGCCTGTGGCATCAAGCTTGCCGATGTCGTACGTGCCGAGACGCAATCCATCATCGATGATGCCAGTGACGTTACCGCCGAGGCCCGCCGCAGGGTGAGGATCGATGCGGCGGTTAAGGAGCGTCTCGCCAAGGAGGAAGGTCGCATCCGCGAAGAGGTGACGGCCGAAATCGACAAGGCTGGTGCTGACGCTTAGGGAGTGGCTCTGCCATGCTGTATGCCATAGTCTCTGACATACCGGGGCGTCTGCGCCTTCGCTGCTCTACGGGAACGCTCGATGACAAGGAGGCATACGGCATCTCGCATGCGCTGTTGCGCCTTGATGGCGTCAGCCATGCGGAGGTGCACGTTGCTAACGCATCCGTACTTGTCGTCTTCGAGCCGAGCTGCCGCCAACGGGTGCTCGATGCGATCGGCATGCTCGATGTGCTTGCCCTTCCACGCGAAGATGGGAGCATTGAGCCCTTCGCTGGCCAGGTAGAGCTTGCCGCCGAGAGGAACCGCTTCATCCTACGGGTCGTGAGGCACGTCGTCTCTCGTTATGCCCGCAAGTGGCTGCTGCCGATGCCCCTGCGCGTCGCTTGGACCATTCTTATGGGGCTGAACTACATCGTCAATGGGTTCGGGTATCTGACAAAGGGCAGGCTTACGGTAGAGGTGCTCGATGCCATGGCCATCGGAGCGTCTCTTGCACGAGGGCGCTATTGGGATGCGGATGCCGTGATGTTTTTGCTGGGGCTCTCCAACATCCTCGAGGATCACGTTCAGAGTCGTGCTCATCTCGCCCTCAAGGAGGGCCTGATCACGCGGCCGCAGACGGCCTGGGCTGTCATCGATGGCCAGGACACGCAGGTGTCGATGTCTGAGGTGCGCGAGGGGATGCTATTGCGCATGGGCATGGGCTCGGTCCTTCCGGTGGACGCGACCGTCATCGCCGGTGAGGGGAGCCTCGACGAGGCGTCGTTGACGGGTGAGGCGCGTCTTGTGCACAAGGGCGTGGGCTCGACGGTCTATGCCGGGACGGCGCTCGAGGAAGGCGAGCTCACTGTTCGTGTGACCGCAGCTCCGGGAGAAGCTCGCATCGACAGCATTGCCACTCTCGTCGAGCAGTCGGCGAGTCTCAAGGCCAGTGTGCAGGGCAAGGCAGAGAGGCTCGCGGATTCGCTCGTGCCCCTCAACCTGCTTGCGTTCTTTGCCATCATGGCTATCACGCGCAACGTCGAGAAGGCCATGATCGTCCTCATGGTTGACTACTCCTGTGCGATCAAGCTCTCTACCCCGGTGGCCGTGATGAGCGCGATGGGGGAGGCCTCCGACCTGAGTGTCATCGTGAAGGGCGGCAAGTACCTGGAGGCACTTGCCGCTGCCGATACAGTCGTCTTCGACAAGACGGGAACGCTCACCCATGCGTCTCCCCAGGTCGAGAAGGTGCTTGCCTTCGGTGAGATGGACGAGGCCAGCGTCTTGCGCTATGCCGCTTGCATCGAGGAGCACTTCCCGCACAGCATGGCACGCGCTATCGTGCGAGAGGCGCGCCGCCACCACCTCTCGCATGAGCGTGAGCTGCATGCCAAGGTGCACTACGTGGTCGCCCACGGCATATCGACCCATGTGGGTGGCGACAGGATGATCATTGGGAGCGCCCACTTTGTCTTCGAGGACGAGGGTGTGGAAAAGCCTGACGACTTGGATGAGCGCATCGCACGGGAGGCTCCCAGCTCCTCCGTCGTATATCTTGCGCGTGAGCGGCAGCTCGTCGGGGCCATCTGCATTGCTGACCCGCTGCGCGACGAGGCGAGGGAGGTCATCTCGCGCCTGCGAAGCCTTGGCGTGAGGCGGGTCATCATGCTTACGGGAGACTCCAAGGCCGCCGCTGCCCATGTGGCGGGTGAGCTGGAGCTTGATGACTACCACGCGCAGGTCCTGCCCGAGGACAAGAGCTCCCATATCGATGCGCTCAAGGCCCACGGGCATACCGTCATCATGGTGGGAGATGGCATCAACGACTCGCCCGCCCTCGCCTCGGCCGATGTGTCGGTGGCACTCTCGGATGCGAGCGATATTGCCCGGGCGGTGGCAGACGTTGCCGTGATGGATAACTCGCTTGAGTCCCTGGTCACGATGAGGGTCCTGTCACAACGGCTTATGCGGCGCATCGGCTGGGACTACCGCTTTATCGTAGGCTTCAACTCCCTCCTCATCGTGGGCGGCGTGATGGGCCTCGTGCCTGTGACCACAGCCGCTTATCTGCATAACGGAACGACGCTTGCGGTCGTGGCGCTCAACACGAGAAGACTGCTCAGGAAAAGCGAGACCTAGGGCAGGTCACGCCTTATAGAAGGTTGGCGAGGCGTCCGACCTAGCCCGAGGATCCGGCGTGCTGTGTTTTTACGGAGGGCGTTGACACTTGATCTTAAAATATATTATTATAGACTACAAGGTGGATTAGCTCGTGTGATGTGTCGCAAATGAACGCAGAATAAATGCAGACCAAACGTAGCCCAAAGGAGTTCACATGAAGCAGAAACTGGGTGTTGCTCTAAGCGTTCTGTTCATCTCAAGCGCTTGCTTTGCGATGGGCGTGCTGGGTGCATGGGTCGATCCAATCCTAATGCGACAAGACGTGACAAGGGTAGGATCGCAGGGTGCCTCGAGGCTCGCAGGTACTCCTGCGGAGGTGGCGAGCGGATATTCCACGGTGCAGATGGGCACGCACGACGCGAGTCGTACAGCTGATGTCTCCTCGATCGAGAATGGCCTTGACCCATGGTTGCCCATCGTCGTGGCGCTGTCCGCAGGCGTCATCGTCATCCGGTTATCTTGCCTGCGTCAGGATGCGAGCTAGCATCACGCGAGAAGATAGTCAAAGGATGACCAAAGGGCGAGCGCGCCCATGGCCGGCACCTAGACGCTTGCGGTCGTGCCGCGCACATGCCACCCTATGCCTCAGACAGCAGCATGCGGTCGTTCGTAAGCTCGCCGCCCGACACCTCCTCGAACTTCTGGAGCAGGTCGGCAACGGTGAGCCTCTGCTTCTCCTCATGAGCGACGTCGTATATGATCTGTCCCTCATGCATCATGATCAGCCGGCTGCCGAGCCGGATGGCGTCGTTCATGTTGTGTGTGACCATGAGTGTGGTGAGGTGGTGCTCATCCACCACCTGTTGTGTGAGCGAGAGGACCTTCTTGGCCGTCTTGGGATCGAGCGCCGCCGTGTGCTCGTCAAGCAGGAGCAGCTTGGGCTTCTGAAGCGTTGCCATGAGCAGGGTGAGTGCCTGGCGCTGCCCGCCAGAGAGCAGGCCCACCTTTGACTCAAGACGATCCTCAAGACCCAGGTCAAGGGAGGCGAGCCTCTTGGCGTACCCCGCGCGCTCCTCTTTTCCTATGCCCCAGGAGAGCCCCCGGTGCTCGCCCCGGCGCCTAGCAAGGGCAAGGTTCTCGTCGATCTGCATGTCGGCGGCGGTGCCGCGCATGGGATCTTGGAAGACACGGCCTAGGTAGCGCGAGCGCCTGTGCTCTGGAAGTTGGCTGATGTCGATGCCGTCGAGCTCTATCGTGCCGGCGTCAAGCGGGTAGACGCCGGCGATCATATTGAGCATCGTGGACTTTCCCGCGCCGTTGCCACCGATGATGGTCACGAACTCGCCATCCTCAAGGGTGAGGTTGACAGTGGTGAGTGCGGGCTTCTCGCTTGCGGTTCCCCTGTTGAAGGTCTTGGAGACCCTGCTCAGTGTGAGCATCAGCGCTCGCCTCCCTTCGCGGTATCGTCAGGCAGGTCGCTCGCGGCGTTGTCCCTCTTGTAGGAGCGCCTGAGCTGGTGGCGCTCAAGCACCACGGGCGTGGCCAACGCCAGCGCGACGATGGCGGCCGAGAGCAGCTTCATGTCGTTGGCGTCAAGGCCCATCTGCAAGACGACGGCGCGGACGATAAAGTAGACCACCGATCCCACGACGACCGAGACGAGGCGGCTGCCAAAGGCCGTGAGCTTGCCAGGGGTGAGCCTGCCGAGCACCTCCCCGATAACGATGGCGGCGAGGCCGATGACGATGGCGCCCGTGCCCATGCCGATATCGGCGTACTTCTGGCTCTGGCAGATGAGGGCGCCCGACATGCCGACGAGGCCATTGGAGAGCGCCAGCGCGATCACCTTGGTCACGCGGACGTCTATGCCCAAGGCACGGCACATGTCCTCGTTGTTGCCCGTCGCGCGCAGCGCGCTTCCGATCTCGGTACCAAAGAACCAGTACATGGCGACGATGATCACGAGTGCGAGAACGATGCCGATGACGAGCGTCGCGATGGTCTGCGTGAGGTTGAGAAGCGAGGCGACGCGCGTGAAGATGGTGTCCGCGTTCAGAAGCGGTGTGTTCGACTTGCCCATGATACGCAAGTTGACGGACCAGAGCGATATCTGGGTGAGGATTCCCGCAAGGATGGCGGGGATATCAAACAGCACATGGAGCAGTCCCGTCACGAGTCCCGCGACGATCCCCGCAAGGGTTCCGAGCAGGATGGCGACGATGGGGTCAAGACCTAAGCCAACAGAGACCACAGCCGCGACGCTACCTCCCAAGGCGAAGCTGCCGTCGACGGTCAGATCTGCGATATCGAGCATCCTGAAGGTGACGAAGACCCCAAGTACCATGATGCCCCAGAGAATTCCCTGGGAGGCGGCTCCCAAGAGGGCAAGCTGCATGAGATTCCTCCAATGGACGGCAGACTCTACGAACGTGCGGTGGGCGGTGTGCGGCGTGTGCCAAAACGCCCCCGGCACACGCTACACAAAAGGCCCCCTGCACGTCAAGGCACGGGACTCAGGGTGACTAGCTGTTGAGGACCGAGAGGTCGATACCAAGCTTTTTTGCCGTCTCCTCGTTGGTCTTGAGCGTGCACTTGCTGGCGTCAAGATGCTCGATGGCCATGTCAGCGGGCTTGGACTCGCCTTTGAGGATCTTTACGGCCATCTGACCCGCTAGCTTGCCGAGCTCCTCATAGTTTATTCCGTAGGTGGCCAGACCCCCGTTGTCGACCATGCCCTCCTCGCCACAGATGGTGGGAAGCTTGTTGTCGTTGGCGATCATGGTGACGGTGGTCATGCCTGCAGCGATGGTGTTGTCGGTGGGAGTGTAGACGACATCCACCTTGCCGACCATGGACTCGACGACCTGCTGGATCTCGTTTGAGCTCGAGACGGAGTAGCGGACGAGCTTCAAGCCGTGGTTGGCGGCCGCCTGATCGGCAAGCTTGACCTGTACGTCCGAGTTGGACTCGGCGGTGCAATAGAGCACGCCCACGGTCTTGGCCTGGGGAAGAAGCTTTACGAGCAGGTCGAACTGGTCCGCGACGGGGGTGAGGTCAGAGGAGCCGGTGACGTTCTTGCCGGGCTTGTCGTTGCTCTGGACAAGACCAGCCGACGCGAAGTCGGTGATGGCGGTGCCGACGATGGGGATCTCGTCGGTGGCGCCGGCGACGGCCTGGGCGGCGGGTGTCGCGATCGCGAGGATGAGGTCATTACCATCGTTCACGAGCTTGTGGGCGATCGTCTGACAGGCGGACTGATCGTTCTGGGCGTTCTGCTGATCGATGTTGTAGGTGATACCGGCTTCGTCGAGCGCATCGACAAAGCCCTTGTTGGAGGCGTCGAGCGCGGGGTGCTCGGTGAGCTGCAGCACGCCTATCTTGCGGGAGCCTCCCCCCTGCCCCTGTGAGCCGGAGCCGCCGCCGGTGCAGGCGGAAAGGCCTGCGGGGACGATGCTGAGGGCCGACAGGCCACCCAAAAGCTTGAGGACGGCGCGGCGAGTGAGCGTAGCGTTCATGGCGTGGACTCCTTGTACTATACGAGGCTGCAAGACGAATTTCCTGATTGTAGTACCATATAGTTCCACCATATAGTTTCGCTGGCTTGTGAGGGGGGAGGGCCTCCAACTGCTTACAGAATTGTAACTACGGTTCAGGATGATGCCCGTCTAACGTGTGCCGGTCAGGACAGATGCGGGACCGCAGGGCAAGAGGGGCTCCCGCCATATTTGCGGCAGCTCGTCAAAGCAGAGATCGTGCCGGTAGGGGACCTGTCGCGAAATACGACCGTCGGCACACAAATGTGCTACCGGCTACCGGTTATCTCAAGAGGGGAGGTTTGTTACGAGTAGATTGCGCTATACTTACCGTGTAGGGAGTGCGCCGAGGACGTGCTAGCTGTAGGGGGAATGGACCTGCACAGGATTGCCCATTAAGTGGTTCCATCAGATCGGCTGGCGGACTGCGCCACGTTTCAAAGGAGAGGAAAAATGAAGAGAAAATTCAAGTCGATGGATGGCAACGAGGCCGCCGCGTGGGTCTCGTATGCCTACACCGAGGTAGCGGGAATCTACCCGATCACGCCATCAAGTCCGATGGCCGATCACGTGGATCAGTGGGCGGCGCATGGGCTCAAGAACATCTTCGGCACGCCCGTCAAGGTCGTCGAGATGCAGTCTGAGGGTGGTGCCTCCGGGACCGTCCATGGCTCGTTGGGCTCTGGTGCTCTCACGTCGACCTACACGGCCTCGCAGGGGCTGCTGCTCATGATTCCCAACATGTACAAGATAGCCGCCGAGGGTCTTCCCGGTGTCTTCCACGTGTCCGCGCGTACGGTGGCGACCCAGGCCCTCAACATCTTTGGCGATCACTCCGACGTCATGGCCTGCCGCCAGACCGGCTTCGCCATGTTGGCGGAGGGCAACGTCCAGGAGGTCATGGATCTCTCGCCTGTCGCACACCTCTCGGCCATCAGCGGTGGCGTGCCCTTCATCAACTTCTTCGACGGCTTTCGGACTTCCCACGAGATCCAGAAGGTTGCCGCCTGGGACTTCGACGATCTCGGCGACATGTGCGATATGGACGCTGTGCAGGCGTTCCGTGACCACGCACTCAACCCCGAGCACCCCCATGCCCGTGGCTCACACGAGAATGGCGACATCTTCTTCCAGCACCGTGAGGCCTGCAACTCGATGTACGATAAGCTTCCCGCCATCGTCGAGGGCTACATGGACAAGATCAACGCCAAGTTGGGCAGTAGCTACCACCTGTTCGACTACTATGGGGCTAAGGATGCCGATCGCGTCGTCATCTGCATGGGTTCCTTCTGCGATACGCTTGAGGAGGCCATCGACTACCTGAACGCCCATGGCGAGAAGGTCGGTTTGGTGAAGGTGCGCCTATACCGTCCCTTCTCCATTGAGCATTTCGTGAAGGCACTTCCCCAGACGGTCAAGAAGATCGCCGTCCTCGACCGCACGAAGGAGCCGGGCGCGATTGG
>ERZ773009.1925-NODE-1925-length-13733-cov-14.994517_pt1 | contig 13733 bp, 15 predicted proteins | sample MGYA00580663_ERZ773009 | MGnify/ENA primary metagenome ERZ773009 (study PRJEB29015, sample SAMEA2737969) | human oral metagenome | biome: human oral; feature: human-associated habitat; material: dental | place: China | collected 2026 ... | reverse complement strand
TAAAGATCGGGAAGTGGAATCTGCTCGCGGCCGTCACGCGCCGCCACGGGAACTATCGTGGCAGTGCGGCGGGCAGTCAGATCTCCGATACGCAGTATGCGCCGACGTTCGGCGTGACCTACGCACCGACAGATCGACTCTCGGTCTACGGGGCATATGCGCGCTCCACAACGCGTGGGCAGGTTGTCGGCAGCGGCTATGACAACGAGGGGACGATCCTCCCCTCTGTGAAGGTGACGCAGAAGGAGCTCGGCGTCAAGTACAAGTTCGGCAATATGTACGCCGCGCTCGCGTATTTCGATGTGAATCAGCCGAACTATATCGATGTTGCGACGGGGGCGTCGACGAAGGCATATCGCCTCGACGGCGAGAACCGCTATCGCGGCGTGGATCTCAGCATTACGGGGATGGCGGCGCCGAAATGGAATGTGTTCGGCGGGCTTCAGTACCTCCACGCGCGGCAGCAGCATACGGCGGGCGGCACGAACGACGGGCTGCCGACAGACAGCTCCGCACCGTGGAGTGCGGTCATCGGGCTCGAGTATATGCCGAACGAGGATTGGAGCATCACGGGACGCATGAACTACGTCGCGCGCGGCACGATCATCGGCTCGAACCGCCGCGAGCTCTCCGTGCCGTCCTCGGCGGTGTTCGATCTCTTTGCAAACTATCGGACGAAGGTCGGCAAGACGCCCGTCTCGCTGCAGGCGTCGATCTACAACGTGTTCGACCGCAGCTATTGGATTCTCCAACCGGGACAGGGGAGCAAGCTCCTCCTCTCGATGCCGCGCACGTTCATGCTCTCCGCGACGTTTGATCTCTGAGAATATATGGGGTACAATGATGGGGCGGTGCACAGCACCGTCCTGTATTGCTTTTTCTGCGCGAATGGGGCTGCGCAGAGGTGGGAAAAGGAGGAACTCCATGATACAACCTATGACACGCAGACTGCTTGCGTTGCTGCTCGTCTTGTGCACGGCGCTCGCGCTCGCGGGCTGTGGTGAGAAGCAGGCGGCATCGCACGAGGAGCGCGTGGTGACGGATACGACGGGGCGCGCGGTGAAGCTGCCCGCCGAGGTAAAGAGTCTTGCCATCGTGCCGATCCCGTGGGCATCGGTCGTCTACGCTGTGGACGGCACGGGCGCGCGCATTGCGGGCATGCACCCGTCGGCGAAGGCGGCATACGCGAACTCCATGCTGAAGACGCTGTCGCCTGAGATGGAAAACGCCTCGACGGATTTTGTCGGACAGGATTTCGCCATCCACATGGAGGAGCTCGGCAAGCTGAACCCGAGCGCGATCATCGTCTGGAACTATCAGGAGGACGAGATTGCACAGCTCGAAAAGCTGAACGTCCCGACCATCGCGCTCAAATACGGCACGATGGAGGATCTGCAAAACGGCATCCGCGTCATCGGGCAGGTGCTTGGCAAGGAGGAGCGCGCCGCGTCCCTCGTGCAGTTCCAGCAGGACACGATGGCGTACTTCGACGGGAAAAAGGCGGCGCTCGCCGATACGCCGAAGCCGAAGGTGCTCTACCTGCGTGACGGCGATCTGAAGGTCGCGGGCGGCGCTGCGGTGAATACAATGATGATCGAGACGGCGGGCGGCGTGAACGTGGCGAAGGACGTGCAGGGGCAGTGGACGCCCGTGACGATGGAGCAGATCGCGGCGTGGGATCCCGACGTCATCATCCTCAGCAATTTCGCTCCGATTCAGCCCGCCGACCTCTATGAGGACAAGCTCGCGGGGCAGAATTGGAAGAACATTGCCGCCGTGCGCGAGGGGCACGTCTACAAAGCGCCGCTCGGACTCTACCGCTGGGATGCGCCCAGTGTCGAGACGCCGCTCATGATCAAGTGGCTCGCGCAGAAGCTGCACCCCGCTGTCTTCGCGGACTATGTGCTGAAGGACGATCTGCGCGCGTTCTATGAGAAATTCTTCTCCTATCAGCTGACGGACGCGGATCTGAAGGAAATCCTCCATGAGTGAGGCGGGCATGAAGGGGCGCAGTCCTCTCCTTTGGTGCGTGCTCGGTGCGGCGCTCGTCGCGGTATTCTTCCTCTCGCTCGGCGTGGGGCGGTTCGCGATTGCGCCGGGCACGGTCTGGGACATCCTCGTCAGTGCCGCCCTCGGCAGTCCCGCGCATGATATGGCATCGACGGTCGTGCTCGAGCTGCGTCTGCCGCGCACCCTGCTTGCAATGCTCGTCGGCGCGGGACTCGCGCTCTCGGGCGCGGTCTATCAGGGCATTTTCCGCAATCCGCTCGTCAGCCCCGACGTGCTCGGCGTGTCGAGCGGGGCGGGTTTCGGCGCGGTGCTCGGCATCCTCCTCTGGGGGACGGGGAGCGGCACGTCCGTCGTCGCCTTTGTCTGCGGCATGGCGAGCGTCGGGCTTGCCTACTACTTTTCGCGCAGCCGCGGCTCTGTGTCGATGATGTCGCTCGTCCTCTCGGGCATCATCATCTCGTCCATCTTCTCGGCGCTCATCTCGCTCGTGAAATACGCCGCCGACCCCTATGACAACCTGCCCGCCATCACGTACTGGCTCATGGGCAGCCTCGGAAAGGCGGACTTTGACCGTCTGCAGGTCATCGCGCTGCCGATGTTCGCGGCGGGGGCGTTCCTGCTCGCAATGCGCTGGCGCATCAACATCCTCTCGCTCGGTGAGGAGGAGGCGCGCTCGCTCGGCGTGAATCCCACGCGCATCCGCAACATTGCCATTATAGCCGCGACCGTCCTCACGGCGCTCTCGGTGACGGCGTGCGGCATCGTCGGTTGGGTCGGCCTCGTCATCCCGCATATGTGCCGCCGCATCGTCGGCGTCGATCACGCGCGGCTGCTGCCGGCGGCGTGCCTCGTGGGGGCAATCTTTCTCGCGCTCGTGGACATCTGCGCGCGCAGCATCCTCGCTGCAGAGCTGCCCATCGGCATTCTCACGGCACTCCTCGGCGCGCCCTTCTTTGCATTCCTGCTGAAGCGCACGCGGGAGAAACAGGGGGATTGGTCATGATCGCGGTGAAAAATGCTGCCTTTTCCTACGACGGCGTGAACGAACTCTTCTCCGATCTCAGCTTTTCCGTTGCGCCGGGCGAGATCCTCACCATCCTCGGGCGTAACGGCATCGGTAAGACCACCTTCTTCCGCTGTCTGCTCGGCATCCTGCCGTGGACGCGCGGGGAGTGCCGCGTAGATGGGAAAGTCCCTGTGCACGAGGCGGTCAGCGAGGTGATCGGCTATGTGCCGCAGAGTCACGCGCCCGCCTTCCCGTACACTGTGTTCGAGATGGTCATGATGGGACGCGCACGGCGCATCGGACTGTTCCGCACACCGTCTGCGGCGGATCGCGCACGCGTTGCGGAGCTGCTCGACCTCGTCGGCGTCCTGCCTCTCGCGGATCGCGCTGCAACGGAACTCAGCGGCGGACAGCTGCAGATGGTCTATATCGCCCGCGCACTCGCGAGCGAGCCGAAACTCATGATCCTCGACGAGCCGGAGGCGCATCTGGACTTTCACAATCAGATGATCGTCCTGCGCCTCCTCCACCGCCTCTCACGGGAGCAGGGCATGACCATCGTCATGAATACGCATTCGCCCGAGAACGCGCTCAAGATCTCGGACAAGAGCCTGCTCATGCGGCGCGGGGAATATCTCTTCGGCACGACGGAGGAACTGCTCTCCGAGGAGAACCTCAGCCGCTACTACGACATCGACTGCCGCATCACCGAGACGCGTGTCGGCGATACCGTGCATCGGGGGCTGCTGACACTGCTTTGAGCGTATAGAAAAACAGCCGCACGAGAGTCAAACGCCCTCGTGCGGCAGTCTTTTTACGTGTGCGGCGCTCAGTCTGCGAGAACATCCGCGTATTTGTCTGTTCGTCGCATCATCTTGTCTGCGTAGGAGCAGAGAGGGACGATCTTTGCACCGTCGCGACGCGCCGCCGCAATGACCTCCTCGATCAGGCGGCGTGCGATGCCCTGCCCGCCGTAGGCGGGGTCAACCTCGGTATGCGTGATGACCCAACGTCCGCCCTCGTCCTCGATCTCTGCGACCCCGACGCATTTTTCGCCGTCATACGCCGCAGAGCGGCGCGCCTCGGCTTCCCATAGGATGTTCATGGTACACCTCCTTTCCCGTATTGTACCCGATAGGTGCGGGGCTGTCCACTGCGGCGCGCGTTCGCATGGAGATTATAATGAGATGAAATAGAGAAAGCGCTCATTTTGTCCCGAATGTTAGCAATAAGAAAAGCGAAAAGGGGGAGAACGATGCGCGCAGACTATCATGTGCATACGGCGTTCAGCGACGACTCGACCTATCCGATGGAGGATGTCATGCGGGACGCGATTGCACGGGGGATTGACGAGCTGTGCTTTACGGAGCATGTGGACTACGGGATCAAGAAGGACTGAGACGAACCCGGAGAGATGCCCGTTCGCAAGGGCGGTGTAGGAGAGCCTGCCGAGATGCCGCTCGCGAATGCGGACTATCCGCGCTACTACGAAGCAGTGTGCGCGATGCAGGAGAAATATGCGGGGCAGATCTGCATCCGATTCGGACTGGAGTTCGGCGCACAGGCGCATACGATTTCGCGCTATGAGGCGTTGTTCCGCCGCTATCCGTTCGACTTCATCATTCTATCGGTGCATGAGATCGAGGACAGGGAGCTGTGGAATCAGGAGTTTCAGCGCGGGCGCAGTCAGCAGGAAGTGAATGAGCGCTACTACGAGGAGCTGCTCTACCTCGTGCGGCACTTCCACGACTACAGCGTGCTCGGGCATATGGATCTCGTCACGCGCTATGACCTCGCGGGCGCGTATCTGTTCGAGAAGCTGCGCCCCGTCCTCACGGAGATTCTCTCCACCGTCATCGCGGACGGCAAGGGCATCGAGCTGAATACATCGAGTCACCGCTATGGTCTGCCTGACCTTACGCCGTCGCGCGACATCCTGCGCCTCTACCACGAGCTCGGCGGGCGTATCATCACCATCGGGAGCGACAGCCACAAGCCCGACCATCTCGGCGCATACATCGACGAGGGAAAAGCGGAGCTGCGCGCGCTTGGCTTTCGGGAGTTCTGCACATTCGAGCGGATGCAGCCGATCTTTCACGCGCTGTAAATTATTCAAGAAAAATGGAGTGCTGCACGAAAAAGCAGCACTCCATTTTTATGACTTGAATCAAATCTTCTGATTGCCGACGCTCCAGACCTTCTTCTCGCCGCGCGTCGCGGGGCTGTTCTGTGCCATGACGCCCGAGAGCAGGTGCGGGCGATACGCCTCCTCGAGGTAGGCGATCTCCTCGTCACTGAGCGTGAAGTCCACCGCCGCGACGGGAGCGTCGATGTGATGCAGCTTCGTCTACCGTCCAGCTGTGCTGACCGCTGCCCGCATCGCCAAACCCCATGCAGCCGAGGCAGATGCGCGAGACGCGCATCTGCCCCTTTGCATAGATGAGATGTGCCGTGATACCTGCCGCGATCAGGATGCCCACAATTTCATGGAAGACACGCGGCAGCTTGGTGAAGGAGAGCAGGGCAAGGAAGCCTGCGAGCAGTAGGAGGTTGAGGATGGTCGCGCGCCTCACTGTGCTGTCACCATCACTTCATCTCCTTTTCCCACTCACGGATAATGCTGAAGTCGAGCTTGTCCGCCGTGCTCTCGAGGAGGTGGATCTCCTCGGCGGTGAGCGTGATCTCCGTCGCCCGCACCGCATCCGCAACGTGGCACTCCTTCGTCACGCCGATGATGGGGAGCGTCCCCTTGCCGATCGCCCACGCAACGGGAATCTGAGCGATGCCGACGCCGTATTTGTCCGCGAGGAGTTTCAGCGACAGGTTGAACGTCTCGATCTTGTCCATGATGGGGTTGTAGACCGCTGCGCGCGCGGAGTTATCGGGCATCGGATGATGCGTGTCGTACTGACCCGAGAGCGCGCCCTGCTCGAGCACCATGTAGGAGAAGAAATACACGTCATTCGCGCGGCAATAGTCCAGAATGCCCGACTCTTCCGACGAGCGGTTCAGCAGGCTGTAGTGGTTCTGCACCGCGCCGAGCTTCAGCCCGTGTTCGCGCAGGATGCGGTCTGCCTCTTTGATCTCGTCGATGTCGTGGTTCGAGACGCCGATCATCGGCGCATCTGCCTTGCCCTCGAAGAACTCTGCCGCCGCCGTGATCCAGCGCGGCGCGTCCACGGGGTTGTGCACCCAGTAGATATCCATGTTCTCGACGCGGAGCAGTTTTAACTGCGTCTCCCACATATCCTCGACAGGTGTATCCGAGGAGTAGTCCATGCACTGCGGCGTCAGCTTGTCCGAGATCAGATAGGAGCCGCGTGCGCGCCCCTTGAGGAATGCACCGAGCATCTTCTCAGACGTGCCCACCCCGTAGGCGTACGCCGTGTCCCAGAGGTTCAGCCCGTGCTCCATCGCCGCGTCGAAGATCGGGCGCAGCTGCTCCTCCGTATAGCCCGTGCCGAACGTGCCGTCGTTGCCCCACGCCCATACTCCGAGCGCGATTTTTGGCAGATTTGTCATAATATCCTCCCCTTGATTGACAGAAACATCATTATTTTATCAGTATACACGATGGAGTATGGTCGAGGTCAAGGAAAATGTAGGCATGCAGACGAAAAAGACACGCTGCATGAAAATATCGTGCAGTGCGCCGCTAGTTATTCGTAATGTGTCCATATCCGCTTGACTAGAATGATGCCGTCATACAATTTTCCCGATGGGGCTGCATAGCCATCGGTGTTTTCTAGGACTGCATATACGAGGCGATGCTGTATGTTGATGCGGCGGGAGAAATTGCCACTCAGATTGCCGACGAGCTTTTCATAGGGCGGTGGATTTTGAAATGGATTTTGTTGGATGATATTCAGCAGGGATTTTGCCTTTGCTTCGAGACCTGCGGCTTTCAGACGGGATTTATCCGTATCCGCCTGCTTGCTGAATTTGATGAGATACATCACCACGCCTCGTTCGGATCATAGGTGCGGCATGCGTCGAGATCTTCCGCGTCGGCGGCGAGGATGCTCGCGCTCATGCCCGGAATCGCATTTAGATAGAGCGTCTCCTGCACGGCGTTCCAGTCATCCTCGGACAGCAGCACCGCGTTCTTACCGCGTGCATTCGTGATCGTCACGGGGGTGCGGCTCTCGTTCACGTCTGAGATGAGCTGATAGAGATTCCTGCGTGCCGTCGTTGCATTGATTGCAGTCATATCGATTCTCCTTCCGATTATCAATTTTATTATAGCGTACGCGTTCCCGTGCGTCAACGAAACCTCTGTATTGTGCCGCACAAAAATACCGCCAACCGAAGCTGGCGGTATCGTGTTTGTAGGAGTGAGGGTTAGAAGAAGAACTCGACGCGGCCGAAGAGCTTCGAGACCTTATCGTTGTTCGAGCCTAGATAGCGGGCGTACAGATCCTTGCCGTGGAAGTACTTCGCCGAGAGTACGACATTGTCGAAGAGGGTATAGTCTGTGCCGAGCTCAATACCTCTCGTGCCTTCAAAGGCGCCGTCCTCAGTTGGTGCGACAGATGCTCCTGCAAGCTGACGATAGGAGACATAGGCGCCCCACGAGCCTCTGTCCTCGGGCTTTGCGCCCTTGTACTCGTATGTCACCTGATAGGATCTCTTTGGCATATTGCCATACACGAATTTCGGACTATGCGCGTAGGCGGCGGAGAGGAAATTGTTCTTATCGAAGCTGTAACCTGCGTTCACACCCCAAATGGGCATGGTATGCTTGCCATTTTTTACGAGCGAACTTAAATCGGAGGCGTTGAGGCGATAGTAGCCTGCACCGATGGTAAAGCGGCCGTTGTACTGGATCTCTGCCCCCTGATAATTTGCCGCCACATCATTTGTGATCTCATCGCTGCTCATGCGGCCTGCCTGCAGCTTGACTCTCAGATCCTTGCCAAAGGAGACCTCTGCCCCTGAGAAATGATGGTCGAAAATGAGCGCGCCCGGCTTTGCATACGCCTCGGCGGTGAGAAGCTCCATCTTGCCGAGTTTTACGGTGAAGTTGTCATAGTCGCCCTGCGCCCATGCGTACTTCAGCTCGACTTTGTCGCTGCCGTCCTCCCCGGCATCCTTGTTCATCTTTGTCTCGGCATCGAGACGCGCGTTGACATGCCAGTGGCTGTTGACCTCGGCGGACGGCTCAAGGCGGAAAAGAAGGTTGTCGTCGTTCTTCTTGGTCTTTCCATCGCGTGCTGCTTCTGTGCGCTCACTTGTGTACGTATACTCAAGTTTTCCGTTCCACTTCACCATATCGGCGTGCTTTTCGAGGTTCGACACGCGCACGCCGAGGTTGTTCAGCTCATCCGCGAACTCCGCAGCGAGGCGGTCGACAAGCGCCTTGTCCGATGCGGACATATCGCCCTTTGCCATCGCCTTTGCCGTCATCTGCGCCATCTCGTAGCGCGTGATGTTGCGGTCACCGCGATACGTGCCGTCGCCGTAGCCCTCGACAATGCCATCGGCGGCGAGCTGTGTCACAGCATCGTACGCCCAGTGATCGCGCGGCACATCGCTGAACGGATTTGCCGCCGCGAACGTCGTTCCTGCCGCACCGACGACGAACGCCGCCGCAAGCGCGGACACCAGAGTTTTCTTCATGGGGAATTCCTCCTTCTGAATCTGCGGGCGGGGGAGCGTTCGCCTATGTTTCCAATGGTGTGCATTGTGTCTGCGGCGAATCATTTCCTCACCTCGCGTAAGTAATGAGATTAGTTCTTATTATATACTTATAAAAACATTGTCAAGCGGAAAATTCTGAAAATAACTAAAGGGAAATGAAAACAACGTAAGACATGAAAGTTCATGCACCACGCAAAAATACCGCAGGCCGAGACCTGCGGTATCCTGTTCGTAGGAGTGGGGGTTAGAAGAAGAATTCGACGCGGGCGAAGCCCTTCTTGATGCCTGTCTTGCCCTCCGGCTCGGCAGAGAAAATCTCTTTGCCGTGGAAGTAGATGAGAGAGCCGACAATGTTCTTTTGCAGCGTGTACTGTCCGCCGATTTCCAAGCCCTTCGTATTCCACATCGCACCGTCAAAGGTCGGAGCGATCGTTCCCATGCCGCCAATGTAGCGATAGGCGGCGTAGATACCGAACGAACCGGGATCCGATTCGTCTGCTCCCTTGTAGCCAAGTTCGATGTTGTACGACTTCATGTGCTCTTTTTTGATCTCGGCGCTTTCGTGGCTGTTCGTCTTCCAGTAGCCGCCCGAGAGATAGACTGTCTGCACGGGACGGTAGGTGATGCCGGCACCGTAGTAATTCAGCGGATCCTTTACCCCCATCATGCCTGTCAGGAGCTTGTTGTTGCCGAGCCGCAGGTAATCCACGCCGAGGTGGAACCGCTCCGAGGGATCCCAGTTCAGCGTGATCCCCTGCATGTTTGCCGCCGTTCCGCCGGTGTAGATCCCCGCCTCTTTCGCCTCGGTGATCTCGTCCCCCCATGCAGAGCCTTCAAGGTTATAGCGACCGGCGTAAATCGTTGCCGAGACCGGCTTTTCTGCACCGAGCATCAGGGATGCGCCCGACATGTTATCATCAAAGAGCACGCCCTGCTCTGTGAAGACCGGGAATTTACCAAGTTGAATCGTGGTCGAGCCGTATTTGCCCTCCGCCCACGCGCGTGTGAGCTTGATGTTCCCGTCGTTGCCGGCATCTGTCTTCATGTTGGTCTTGGCATCCAGACGTGCCTTGACCGTCCAGTGGTCGTTCACCTCTGCCGTCGGATTGAGACGGAAGAGCAGCTCGTTGTTCGTCTGACGCTGCCCCATATATTTGCCGATGAATTCGCCGCCGACACGCTCATAGGTGTAGCGCAGTTCGCCGTTCCACTTCACCATATCGGCGTTCTTCTCAAGCTTCGATACGCGTACGCCCAGGTTATTCAGCTCGTCGGCGAACTCCGCTGCGAGACGGTCGACGAGTGCCTTGTCCGAGGCGGACATATCGCCCTTTGCCATTGCCTTTGCCGTCATCTGCGCCATCTCATAGCGCGTGATGTTCCGATCACCGCGATACGTGCCGTCGCCGTAGCCCTCGACCACGCCGTCTGCCGCGAGCTGCGTCACGGCGTCGTACGCCCAGTGGTCGCGCGGCACATCGCTGAACGGATTTGCCGCTGCGAACGTCGTTCCTGCCGCACCGACGACGAATGCCGCCGCGAGCGCGGACACCAGAGTTTTCTTCATGGGGAATTCCTCCTTCTGAATCTGCGGGCGGGGGAGCGTTCGCCTATGTTTCCAATGGTGTGCATTGTGTCTGCGGCCATCGTGCGCCCTATTCCCGCAAAACAATGAGATTGTTTCTTATTATATAAGTATATGAGAATATTTGTCAAGCAGAAGTTTCAGAAAAATGGGAAGAAAATAGGCAGGAATATCATTTGTTGTTCTTACAAGCGGAGATGAACTGTGCTATAATGAAGGAAATCAACGGACGACTATGGTAAATTGAGAGGAAGGGTAATATGAACGAAAGTATCAAGGCTGTGCATCTCGCCCATACGGACGGCGAACTCTCGGATGTCTCCGCGTTCGGTTCGGGGGCGACAGCACGTGCCGTTACGTTCCATCGGAGTCTGCCGACGTATGAGCCGACGCCACTTGCCGATCTCAAATGCCTTGCGGCAGGTCTCGGTCTCGGGCGGATTGCGGTGAAGGATGAGAGCAAGCGATTCGGGCTGAATGCATTCAAGGGGCTGGGGACGAGTTACTCCGTCGCGCGCTATCTCGCGCAGTACCTAGATCTGCCTGAGAGCGAGATGACGTACGAGACGCTCCAAAAACCGGAGTACCGTGAGCGTCTGCGCAGCGTTACCCTCGTGACGGCGACCGACGGCAACCACGGGCGCGGGATTGCGTGGGCGGCAAAGCTGTTCGGACTCTTTGCACACGTCTTCATGCCCAAGGGCAGCTCGCCCGAGCGGCTGGCGAATATCCGCGGGCTCGGTGCGGAGGCGGCGTTCACCAACTATAACTACGATGATGCCGTACGCTATGCGGCGCAGATGGCAAAGGAAAAGGGCTGGGTGCTCATACAGGACACGGCGTTTGAGGGCTATACCGAGATCCCACTTCGTATCATGCAGGGCTATACGACACTCGCACATGAGGCGATGGAGCAGTACGATGACATGCCAACACATATCTTTCTGCAGGCGGGTGTCGGGTCGCTGCCCGCTGCGATTACGGGCTACTTTGCCGCACACTATGGAGAAAAACGTCCCGTCATCACCATTGTCGAGCCGAATCGGGCGGACTGCATCTACCGCACGGCTGCCGCCAGCGACGGTGAGCGGCATATCGTGACGGGTGAGATCAACTCCATCATGGCGGGGCTCTCTTGCGGTGAGCCGAGTCCGATCGCATGGGAGATTCTGAAAGACTACGCCGATCACTTCGTCTCCGTCCCCGAATGGGTTGCAGCGAAGGGGATGCGCATCCTCGGCAACCCGCTCGACGATGATCCGCGTGTCGTCTCGGGCGAGAGCGGTGCGGTCACGACGGGGCTCGTCGCAGAGCTCATGCAGAACCGCAGCCTCGACTACCTGCGCGACCGCATCGGACTCAATAAGGACTCGCGCATCCTCTGCATCTCCACCGAGGGCGACACCGACCGCACGAACTATCGGCGTGTGGTGTGGGATGGTCTGTACCCGAGTTTTTGAGTGAATTTGTTATATGGAAAGGGACGCTGTACGATGCGACGTACAGCGTCCCTATGTTATTTGTGGAGGATTCGGAATGAATGAAAATGGACAATATATTGAGTGTCTGAGGGTGGGAGACGTTCCTTGGCGCAGGCTGACGACGGTATATGGGCGTGCGGTGGAGTTTCCGCAGTATTTTGCTGTGCTCTCCGAGATGCGCGATCGGGCGTCGGTCGAGGATGCGCTCTATGAACTGGAGATCAACACAGAGCATCAAGGCACGCTCTGGCATGCAACCCCGTTCGCGCTCGTCTTTCTCGCTCGGATTTTTCGCCGCGCACTTGCTGTGCAGGAGCAGAGCGAGATTGCACAGATCATTGCGACGCGTTTGTCGGAGCTTTTTTCACTGATTGTGGAGTGTATCCGTGCGGGTAACGCAATGAAGCACGCCGATCCCCTGCCGCATTTCTCCGATCTGCTTCGGGAGGAGTATCTGTGGTCGGAGGTATACGACGAGGAGGCGGATGAGCTGCGCTATGAAGACGACGAGGTGTTCCCCGACGATCTCTTTTACAGCTTTTACTATTATTCCGATCAGGTGCTCCTCAGCTGTAGGGACGTGCTTTGAACGGTTCAGTATGCATCGCCCTTCTTCGATGAATACTGTGCTTCGCGCAATGAAACCTGAAGTGAGCGCATATCAGTCATATTTCCGATTTTGTTGAAAAACGGAAATAAAGAAGTTATAATTGAAGGAGAAATTTGCGTTTGTATGTGTGGGGTGCTTATGAAAATAAGAGCGGGATATTTTCAAGAGAATCTGTCAGGTGAATTGGCGTACCGATCCTTTGTGCCGCAGCCACTGCCGCCTGATCCGCCGATTACACTTACGGACGAGGGTGTGGAGCTCCTTATCGCTGCGCACCGTCAGCTTGCTGTATTGGAGGGGCTTGCTGCACGCATTCCGAATATGGAGCTGTTCATGTCGATGTATGTCCGTAAGGAGGCACTGCTGTCCTCCCAGATCGAGGGGACACAGGCGACGCTGGACGATGTGCTTGACCCGCTTTTGGATGTCAATGCGAATCGGGATGTGGCGGATGTTGTGAACTACATCCGTGCGACGGAGTTTGCGCTGCGCCGCCGCACAGAACTTCCTCTTTGCAATCGCTTGATTCGGGAGATTCATGGTGTTCTGATGGAGGGCGTACGTGGGCAGGAGAAATACCCCGGAGAATTTCGTCGCACACAGAACTGGATTGGCGGGGCGGGCAGTACGCTCAAAAATGCGCGTTATATTCCGCCGAATGTGGAGGATATGAATGCGGCGATGTCTGCACTTGAGGCGTATATGAATGCGGAAGAGGCACTTGACCCGCTCATCCGAACGGCACTCATTCACTATCAGTTCGAGACGATTCATCCATTCCTCGATGGTAATGGACGCGTCGGACGGCTTTTGATTACGCTCTTTTTGATGGAAAAGAATTTGCTGAGCAAACCCGCACTCTACATTTCCTATTTTCTGAAGCAGAACCGCATCGAATACTATGACCGTATGAGCGAGGTGCGCCGCACGGGGAACTACGAGCAGTGGATCATGTTCTTCCTGCGTGCCGTTGCGGAGTCGGCGGCAGATGCGATTGACACCGTTGATCGTTTGCATGACTTGCACGAAAAGAATATTGCACTTTTGACGGAAGGTGTGAATAGAAAACAGTTTCCAACCCTTACGAAACTGTTTTCCTACCTCGAAACACATCCGATCATCGAGGTGAAAAAGACCGCCGAGGCGCTCGGTGTCTCCTACAATGCCGCAGCACGTGCTGTTGGCGTTCTGATGGAGAAGGGGATATTGGAGCAGCGTGAGCAGGTCGGGAAAACACGGATTTATTCGTATGAGGGGTATTTGAAGATTTTGCGGAAAGATATGTGATGGTTTTACGTTATACAGTGCTATCATGGTTTGGGAAATAAACGTGAATTGCAAGAGCAAGTTGAACAGCGATTTAAGGAAGCACTGATAAATTCAGCCACGCCATCTTAGCGC
>ERZ773009.1917-NODE-1917-length-13778-cov-23.614516_pt1 | contig 13778 bp, 12 predicted proteins | sample MGYA00580663_ERZ773009 | MGnify/ENA primary metagenome ERZ773009 (study PRJEB29015, sample SAMEA2737969) | human oral metagenome | biome: human oral; feature: human-associated habitat; material: dental | place: China | collected 2026 ... | reverse complement strand
CGCCCTGGCCCGCTCCTCCATGGACTCCATGATCGACATCGACCTGGACCTGCTGTCCTCCGCCTCGAACGACAATCCGGTCTACTACGTCCAGTACGCCCACGCCCGCACCCGCAGCGTGGCCCGCAACGCCGCCGAGCACGGGGTGGTGCGCGACGGCGGGACGGCCTTCGACCCCGCCGCCCTGGACGATCCGGCCGACGCCGCCCTGCTGGGCGTCCTGGCCCAGTTCCCGGCGGTCGTCGCCCGGGCCGCGGCCCTGCGCGAGCAGCACCGGGTGGCCCGCTACCTCGAGCGGCTCGCGGCGGCCTACCACACCTGGTACGGGCTCACCCGCGTGACCCCGCGCGGCGACGACCCCGTCACCGCCGGGCACGTGGCCCGGCTGTGGCTCAACGACGCCGTCAGCCGGGTCATCGCCAACGGCCTGGGCCTGCTGGGCGTCAGCGCCCCGGAGCGCATGTGAAGCTCCCCGGCCGCTGCGCCCCTCGCGGGCGGAGCGGCCGGGCGGGCCGGTCCGGGCGCCGCCCGGGCAGCCGGCCACCCACCATCCACCACCCACCCGAACCATCCGAGTACCCGCCATTCCTCTACCCGCCCACCCGCATACCCGACTCACCCGAGTACCCGCACCCGGCCCGCCCCGTCCACCACCCATCCACCCGCGCACCCACCGCCCGACTCACCCGCATCCCGACTCACCACCCGCCTACCTCGACTCACCACTCCCCGCCCTTATCCCGGACACCCACCCACACCCACCCGCACCTGAATCTGGAGGAAGACCATGACCGCTGCGAACGTGCCCGCGGGGGAGGCGCCGCTGGGCGATCTGGTGGCGCCCGAGCCGGAGGAGCGCCCCGACCTGTGGCCCTTCACCGCCCGCCGCGGCGTCAACGGCGCCCTGAGCATCGGCGGCCGGACCCTCATCGAGATCCTCTCCCAGGCGCCCACGCCCGTCTTCGTCCTGGACGAGGCCGACCTGCGCGGGCGCGCCGCCGCCTGGACGGCCGCCATGGCCGAGGAGTTCAGTCCCGACTACGGGATGAACGGCGGCGAGGCCTTCTACGCCGGCAAGGCCTTCCTCACCACGCGCGTCGCCCGCACCGTCCTGGAGCAGGGCATGGGCATCGACAGCGCCAGCCGGGGCGAGTTCGCCGTCGCGCTGGCCGCCCTCGGGGACGCCGACGGCGGGAGGTCGCCCGCCCGGACCGCCCGCCTGGGCCTGCACGGCAACGGCAAGACGCGCGCGGAGATCGCCGTCGCCCTGCACCACAGGCTCGGCCACCTCGTCCTGGACTCCGTCGAGGAGATCGCCCTGGCCGCCGACGTCGTCCGCGACCTGCGCGAGGTCGGCGTCTACGGGCCCGAGGAGTGCGGCTCGGTCATGCTGCGCCTGACCACCGGCGTCCACGCCGGCGGGCACGAGCACATCTCCACCGGCCACGAGGACCAGAAGTTCGGCATCTCGGTGGCCACCGGCGCCGCCTACGAGGCCTGCCTGGCCGTCGAGGCCGCCCCCGAGCTGACGCTGCGCGGCCTGCACTCCCACATCGGCTCCCAGATCCTCGACCTCGCCGGCTTCCGCGAGGCCGCCGGCGTCGTCATGCGCCTGCGCCACGAGGTCGCGGCCGCCACCGGGCGCCTGTGCCCCGAGATCGACCTCGGCGGTGGCTACGGCATCGCCTACACCGGCGCCGACCCCGTCGCGCCGAGCGCCGCCGACGTCGCCCGGGTCCTGGCGCAGACCGTCCGCTTCGCCTGCGCCGAGCTCGGCGACGACGCGCCGCGGGTGTCGATCGAGCCGGGCCGCGCCATTATCGGCCCGACGACGGTCACCCTCTACACCGTCACGGGCCTGAAGACCGTGGAGCTGGGCGAGGGCGCCGCCCGCCTGTACGTCAGCGTCGACGGCGGCATGAGCGACAACATCCGCCCCGCCCTCTACGGCGCCGCCTACACTGCCCTCCTGGCCAACCGCAGGCCCGACGCCGACGCCGGGCTCGTGCGCGCCCGCGTCGTGGGCAAGCACTGCGAGAGCGGGGACATCGTCGTGCACGACGTCGACCTGCCCGCCGACCTCTGCGTCGGCGACGTGCTGGCCGTGCCCGCCACCGGCGCCTACGGGCGGAGCATGGCGTCCAACTACAACCTCTTCCCCCGCCCCGGCGTGGCCTGGGTCGACGGCGCGAGGCAGGGGTGGGTCCTGCGCCCGGAGAGCGTGGAGGACCTGCTGCGCCTGGAGGGGCAGTAGGGGTAGTAGGGCGTGTCGCACCCGGTCGGCCCGCGGGGACGGCGGGCGGTCGCCGCGCGGACCGCGGGATCGCCACTTGACCCGCGAGCACGTCTGCTAGAGGTACGTGCTCGCGGGTTACCCGACGATCTCGCGGGTTGAGTGACGTGCTCGCGCGTCGGGGCGCCCGTGGCGGTCGCCGTCCGACTCGAGGCCGTCCCTCCCGGGTGGCCGCGGCGGCGCCGTTTGTCCAAATCTGTTGCAAAGGCCCGGATCGAGCTGGAGCGCCGGAGGAGAATCGTTGATATTCCGCGCTTCTTCTCGCGGCCGATCCCGGCCCGGGGCGCCTTTGCAACAGATTTGGACACGTCCCCGCCCGAGTCCGTCCCATGAGTCCCACATGTCCCACCGTGCTGGCGCCCACTGCGGCGAACCCCAGCAAGAGGCGGCGACGGCTCGCCATTCCGGGGAGGGCTTCATAATTATTTCAGGAATTATCCGAGCCGGTGGATCTCCCGATCCGGAATTGACTCCGGAGGATATTGGTTTCTCTTTCGCGAACCGCAACGATATCGTTTCAAAGCGCTTCATCCGGGTTCTCCGGCGGACGGCCTCCGGGGATCCGACAGAATTGTGATATTTATCAAAGTATCCTCGATGTCACATCAGTCCTCGCTCTGAGACTGATTGCGATCGCGTCTCGGGTTCGATAAGGTGTTCACGGGAGCGATGTATCCCGTGTGAGGAGGTTGAGGGTTCTCCGCCGTTCTCGCGCCCGTGCACCCGCCCCCGACCGTTCAGCACGCATCCGTCTGCATGTGAGGATTCGCCGTGTCCCGTTCGCCCCGTCTATCCCGTCGATCCCTCCTCCTGGCCGTGGGCGTCTCCGGCGCCATTATGGCGATGACGCCCGGTATCGCCGCGGCCGACGCCGACGACTCCTTCACCGACGTCGAGCTCAGGGCCGGGGAGTCCATCGACAGTCACCGGGCCTCCACCCTGGGGCCCGACCAGACCGCGACCTCCAGGTTCACGGTGAACTTCCGCTCGCTCGACGTCCCGCTGTACGCCAACGTCTACATGCGCAGCGCCGAGAGCACCGGCGGCGACCGCTACACGGCGGCGCTGTTCAACAAGAAGGACGCCCTCAACCTCCGCCTGTACAAGCGGATCGGCAAGGAGGTGACCACACTCGGCAGGATCGCGTCAATCCCGCTCACGAACCTGCCGGACGCCGAGGCCGCGTGGACCGTCGTCGTCTCGACGCAGGGCGGTCGGCTCACGGCGACGGCCGAGTCGGGCGCCGCGAAGCTCACCGTTCAGGCGGACGACGACTCCATCGTGGACGGCGAGTGGGTCGTCCAGAACTTCTACCTGTCCAAGACGGGGAGCACGGCCACCATCAGGCGGACCGGACTCGACCAGACCTCCGGCGGCGAGCGGGCCGACGCCGCCGACCGCGACGAGGCCTCCTCCACGGCGGTCTCCTAGGTAGAGCCGCCCGCGGCGCGCCGACCGCCGACTGCCGCGCCCGTGCTGGCGGGACTCCTCTACTCCTCGAGGAGGAGCGGACGGGGAGAAGAATCCATCCCGTTGACCTACCCGGCGGGTAAGGCCCTTCTTACAGTCGGGCCATGGACGTCGCACATTCATCCTTGGAGGTTCCGCCCCCGGCCTGGGGCCGGGAGGCCGCCCTGTCCGAGGGACGGCGCGCCGTCCTGGAGAGCAATGCGGTGGTCACCCGGGCGGCGGTGGTCTGCGTCCTGACCGGCCTGGCGCTCATGGTCGGCTTTCATCCCCCGCTTCAGAGCGCGGCAGGGGTGACGGCGCTCGTGCTCGGGGTCGTGGGCTGGTCGGTGCTGACCGCCCGGCTGGTCAGGGTCCTGCGGCAACGCGACCGATAATCGTCGCCCGGCGGCCGTTGGGGCCCGGGCTCCCGGACGGTCGCCGAGAGGATCGCGTCAAGGGACTTCGGGACCTTCCATAACGGGCGCTCCGGGAGGGCCCGGGCGAGTACCACCCGCATCGACGACGCCGGGCACGGCGCCGGAGCACGCCCGGACATCTGCTACGCCTCTTGACCTTCTCCTGCGCGGACGGGAGGAGCGTCGTGGAGGGCGAGGGGGCGCAGCAGACGCCATTGGCGGGGAGGGCGCCCATGGCCTTGACCGATCGCCTCCCCGCACAGAGGTCCGCCGCGTAGGATTCTGGTCATGGCTGACACCGACCGCGAGTACCGCAAGGCCTTCTACCGCGCGCTCAACGTCCATCAAGGAGCCAGCATGCTCTCCGAGGAGGAGGAGTTCGAGCGCTACTACGTCCCGATCTACGACCAGCCCGACGGACCCGTCGGGCCAGACCTCGTCAAGGAGATGGCGACCGCCATCGACTTCACGACCGGCGGCTCGGTGCAGCTCCTCGCCGGTTACCGGGGCGCGGGCAAGACGACGGAGCTCATGCGACTGTGCCGCGTGCTCGATCGGGACGCCTATGTCCCCGTCTACTGGGACATCGAGGACTACTTCAATACCGAGCTGCCCCTGAAGGAGTGGGCGTTCCTCGTCGGGCTCGCAGCGGGTTTCGTGGACAACTGCGAGGGCGCCGGGATCCCGAAGGAGAAGCTGATCGATCGGATCCGGAGGTTCTTCAGTCGCATTGAGGTCGATATCAGCGCGGTCCTGGACCCCTCCGCCGGCCCCGCCTCCTTCAACATCAAAGCGGCGCTGCAGGACGACGATAGCTTCCGCAACCAGGTGGAGAAGGCGCTCTCCTCCAACCGCAGGCGCTTCAAGGAGGAGATCCACGCATTCTTCGACGCGATGGTCGACGCCATGCCCGAGGGGAGGACTCCCGTCTTCATCGTCGACTCCATCGATCACTACCGCGGGCGAACCGGAACCTTCGACGAGGTCCGCGAGTCGGTCGAGTCGCTGTTCTCCGTCTACTCCTCAGAATTGGCGCTGCCCCGCATGCACGTGATCTACACGGTGCCGGTCTATGCGAAGATCGGTTGGGGCGGGCAGATCTGGCCCGTTCTCAATGTCAAGGTGCGCGAGCGCGACGGCTCCGACTGCCGGGAGGGCATTGACATGCTGCGCCGGGTGCTGGCCAGGCGTGCCCCGGACGGGGACCCGGAGCGGCTCCTGGGAGATCAGGTCGATCGGGTCATCCGCGCCTCAGGAGGACTGTTCCGCGACCTCTTCCGCCTGGTGTCCGCACTCCTGCTCAAGGACGGCGGACTCCCCGTGAGCGTCACGGAGATCGACGGGGTCGAGCGTCAGCAGCGCTCCTATATCGCGACGGGTCTGAGCGAGGAGCAGTGGGAGATCCTCACCACCGTCAAGAAGACCCAACGACTTCGTCCTCCCCGTGAGCACCTGGCCGAGGCCTGGGCGCTGCAGGCCCTCGGCTACGTGCTGTGCTATCGCAATGGAGAAGTCTACTGGTTCGGCGTCCATCCCCTTCTGGACCCTCTTGTGACGAAGAGCGATTGATATGGCGCCGGGTGAGAGCCTCTCCGCCGTCAGTATCGACGAGGCCTGGTCCGATCTCCGCCACCACCTGGACTGGACGCGGAGCGAGGGGACAATAGTTTTCATTGCGACCGAGTCCCGGGCGCAGGCCGGGGACCTCAGGGAAAGATCCGCTCTGTGGGCTCAGAGAACCGGCGAACCCTGGATGCGGGCACCTGCGGACGACTCGGCGGCGCCTTGGCTGCGGCGGCACCTGCCGCAGCGCGGCGTCCTGTGGGTGGAGCTCTGGGATGATGCCGTCCGGCTCGCGGTGCTCCACGTGCTCAATGAGGTCCGCATCCGCTTCGCCCGACCGGGAGGAGGGTGCCTCGTCCTGTGCGGGCCGATTCGCCTTCTGGAGGAGTCCGCCCGTGAAGCCGCGGATCTGTGGTCCATCCGATCCTTCGCGCATGCGGTGCGAGGTGTTGTGCCAACTCATACTGAGACGGCTCACGAGCGCACCGAGGCGCCGCCATCATCGGACGACGGCTACCGCTCCGTCTGGCGGGTGACGCTTCTCCCTGAGATGCGCGATGAGCGGGCCGCCGCCGTGCTGCGGGACGTCGATCGGGCCCGGATGCTGCTGTCCTCCGATCCGGTGCGCGCTCGACGGCTCCTCGATGGGTCGAAGAATGCGGACTCGGAGTTGGCGCGAGTTCTCTTCGGCCTCGTCCGGGCTGAAATAGGCGGGCTCTTCAATAATGATGTCGTGACCGTTGAGGCCAACTTGTCCTCAACTCTGAAGCACGTGGCGGATTTTCCCTCTGATTTCCGGGTTCAGGTGGCGGATACGGCACTGGGCATCGGTGAACGCTTCGGAGCTTATGGTGCGGCTTCTGCGGCGGCGGAGGAGTCCTTGGGGATTCGTCGGGGTCTTGTGGGTGTGTTGGGTACTTCTGAGTCTCGGCGGGATCTGTCGGTGTCGCTGAATAATGTGGGTCGGGTGGCGCAGGCCCGTGGTGATTGGGGTGCGGCGGGGCGGGCCTATGAGGAGTCACTCAGCATTGCCCGGGATCTCGCGGATTCGCTTGGGACTCCCGAGTCCCTCCGCGATCTCATCGTTTCGCTAAGCAATCTCGCCGGCGTCGTCGAGCAGCTGGGCGACACGGAGCGCGCCGAGTCCCTGCGCGCCGAACGAGACCGTATTGCCAAAATCCTCGACAGCGGATCCTCCGAGACCTGACCCGCTCACGCCGCGCCGTCCAAGATCTCCCGTTGCGTGCAAGGTGCACGTAAGCCGGTGGTCAGAGCCGTCCAGGACGTCCCTCCTTCTTCAGGAGGAGCTAGCAATGTGAAAATACTGCCCTTTGGACCTACTCGATGGGTGAGAGTCTCCTTACACTCACCCCATGGACATCGCACGATCATCACTGGAGATCCCTCCCCCGGCCTGGGGCCGGGAGACCGCCCCGACCGAGGGGCGGCACACCGTTCTGGAGAGCAACGCGGCGGCCGCCTGGGCCGTGGCCACCTGCGCCCTGCTGGGCCTGATCCTCGTGGTCAGCATCCATCTCCCGCTCCAGGCGAGGGGGGTGGTGGCGATCCTGTTCGGCCTCACCGGCTGGTCGACGCTGACCGTGCGCCTGGTCAGGGCCCTGCGACGGCGCGATCAATCCGGGCTCCTGCCGCACGTTGATTTATAGATCCGATCGCGGACCCCGCCCCGGCGCGCACCGCTGCGGCCGGACGACAGGGCTCCAACGCCGTTGCACGGCATCGAATCGTGCCGTTCCGCTAGTTGGACCGATCTGTTCATGACGGCGCCCGGTCAGGCGGCGGGGTCGATGACCTCCAGACCATGGGCGCGGGCGGCTTCGGCCAGGCGCGCGGCGTGGGTGAGGAGTACGACCGGGTCGCGCGGATGGTCCAGCATGAGCGCCGTCGCCAGATGGATCGCATCGAGGGACTTGAGTTCTCCCGTGAGCGCCTTCGCCCGCTGAACCACCTCGTCGTCGGTCACTACGAGGTCGATCGAGTCCAGCAGGGTGTCCGCCAATGCTGGATCCAGGCCCTCGTGTCGCAGTGCGCGTGACACCTCAACATCCAGAAGCGCGGAGGAAACTTTCCGCAGCGCCTCACCCCGGTGCTCGTCCAGGGCCGCCGCCTCGCTTCCGCCGGTCTGCTCCATGAGTGCGAGCAGTGGGACCGAGCTGTCGACGTAGATCATCGCTCCTCCTCGCGCTCCTCCATGAGGGCGGCCATGAGGTCAACGCCTTCGGGGGCCCGACGACGCGGTCGTCGCCACTCCTCCCACCCTGAGGGTCGCGTCGCCCTGCGAATCCTGCCCTCGCGCAGAAGGCGCTCGTACGGCGTTTCGTCGGCGCGGATCGGCACGATCTGCGCCACCGGGCGGCCTCGGTCAGTGATCACGACGGGCCGGCCGGACTCGATGACAGCGCCGACCACCCGTCCCGAACGCTGGTTGAGTTCCCGCAGGCTCACGGTTCCGTCAGGGCCCTCGGCGGGGGCGGGCTCGGGGTCGTGCGGTGTCGCCGGAACGGGCGGCGGGACAATGGGCTGTGCATTCATGACATGAGTTTACCATTGTCCTACTTGTTCTACAAAGGGTCGGATCCCGTTCCCCCTCGGCGCAACCGGCCCGCCCCGGCTCCTCACGCTCGCCCGCTCGCCTCCGGCGCCTCCTCGTTCTTCGCCGGAGGACCCACGAGCCGCCACCGGGCGATGGCCTCCTGGTCGTCCCAGAAGCGCCGGTAGGTGCCGCCCGCCGCATAGAGCTCGGCGTGCGAGCCGGTCGCCTCGACGGCCCCGTCCACGAGCACGACGATGCGGTCGGCCCGGCGGATCGTGGACAGCCGGTGCGCGATGACCACGACGGTGCGCCCCGCGCTCAGCTCCTCCATGGCCCGCGTCACCGCGGCCTCGTTCGCGCCGTCGAGCGCGCTGGTCGCCTCGTCGAGCAGCAGCACGGGCGCGTCCTTGAGGAAGGCGCGGGCGATGGCCACGCGCTGGCGCTCCCCGCCCGACAGGGCCGATCCGCCCTCGCCCACCCGCGTGTCCCAGCCGCGGGGCAGGCGCCCGACCACCTCGGCGAGCCCCGCCCGCCCGGCCGCCTCGCGGATCTCCTGCGCGCTCGCCCCCGGCCGCCCGATGCGCACGTTCTCCTCGATCGTCGTATCGAACAGGTAGACGTCCTGGAAGACCATGGCGACCCGCTCCATGAGCGCATCGATCCGCGTCGAGCGCACATCGACCCCGCCCACGCTCACGCTCCCGGCGTCCACGTCCCAGAAGCGGGCCACGAGCCGCGCGATCGTCGACTTGCCCGAGCCCGACGGCCCCACGAGCGCCGTCACGCCGCCGGCGGGGAAGGACAGGGACGCGCCGTGGATGACCTCCCGTCCGGGCGTGTAGCCGAAGGACACGCGGTCGAGGACGACGTCGTAGGGCGCCTCCGGCACCGACTCCTCCCCGGGGGCGGGCTCGTCCATGACCGGCGCGTCCAGGATGGAGCCGATGGACTCCAGGGCCACGCCCGCCTCGTGCACGGGGTCCACGTAGAAGGCGAGCATGCCCACCGGGTCCGCGAAGCGCACCGCCATGAGGGACAGGGCCACGAAGACCGCCGGATCGACGCGGGCGCCCAGCAGCAGCGACGCCCCCACGGCCACGGCCAGCACCATGCCCGCCTCCACGAGGGTGTGGAAGGCGATGCCCGCCGGGCCCTTGGCGCCCATGGCCCGGCCCGCCGCCCGGCGGTCCTCCTCCAGGTCGGACTCCAGTGGCCCCCAGCCGTCGCGGCAGGCGCCGGTCGCCCGCAGGACGGGCTGGAGGCGGGAGAACTCCAGCACCCGCGAGGCCAGGCGCCGCGTGGACTCCTCGTGGTGGCGGTGCTCCCCGACGACCGCGCGCCGCAGCCGCCGCAGCGCCCACGCGCACCCGGGCAGGGTGATGATCATGGCCAGCCCCATGCGCGGCTCCTGCCACAGGGCCACGACGGCGATCGCCGCCGCCGACCCGGTCATGGAGGCGATCTGCGGCAGCACCAGCGAGGGCAGGTGGGACAGGGCGTGGATGCCGGTGGACGTGGCCGCGGAGACCCGGCCGGTGGCGGCCGAGTCGAACCAGCCCAGCGGCAGCTGCTGGATCCTCTGCCCGACGGCGCGGATGAGTCCGCCGCACACGTCGTCGGCCCCGATCCGGTAGGAGCGCACCGTGGCGGCGGCGCTGATGAGCGCGGAGGCGCAGGCGGCGACGACGATCCGCACCAGCCAGGCGCCGGCGGCCCCCCGCTCGCCGGACAGGAAGGCCCTCAGGAAGGGGACGAGCAGTCCCAGGGCGGCGCCCTGGAGCAGCCCGGCGAGCCCGTGGGCCGCCATGAGCCCCCTCAGGTGCGAGTGCCCGCCCAGGTAGCGGTCGAGTCTGGCGATCATTGCTGCGCCTCCCACAGGGTGCGGTACAGCCCGCCGGCGGCGAGCAGCTCGCGGTGCGTGCCGGTCTGGACGACGCGCCCGCCGTCGAGCACGACGATGGAATCGGCGTCGACAACGGTGGCCAGGCGGTGGGCGATGACCAGGACGGTGCGGTCCGCGGCGAGGGCGGCCAGCGCCTCCTGGATCTCGCGCTCGGAGTGCGGGTCGGCGTGGGCGGTGGCCTCGTCGAGCAGGAGGACCGGGGCGTCGGCGAGGAAGGCGCGGGCGATGGCGATGCGCTGGCGCTCCCCGCCGGACAGGCGGGCGCCGGCGGCGCCCAGGACGGTGTCGTAGCCGCGGGGCAGGGCCAGGATCCGCTCGTGGATGCGGGCGGCCCGGGCGGCGGCCTCCACCTCCTCGCGGGTGGCGCCGGGGCGGGCCAGGCGGATGTTCTCCTCGGCGGTGTCGGCGAGGATCCCGCCCTCCTGCAAGACGATGGCCGTGCAGGAGAGCAGGTCCTGGCTGGAGGCGTCGCGCACGTCCGTCCCGCCCAGGCGCACGCCGCCGGACTCCACGTCCCAGAAGCGGGCGGCCAGGCGCACGAGGGTGGACTTGCCGCCGCCCGAGGGGCCGACGACGGCGGTGACCGTCCCGGGCCGCAGCTCCAGGTGCACGTCGTCGAGGACGAGCGGATCGCCCGCCCGGTAGCGGAAGGAGACGTGATCGAAGACGACGCCCACGCCGCCGTCGGCGTCGCGCCCCACCGGGACGGGGGCGGGCGGCTCGGGCAGGACCGGCTCGGCCAGCAGCTCCCCGATGCGCCGGGCGGCGTCCTGCGCCTCGATGAGGTTATTGCTCAGGGAGGCCAGGTTCATCACGCCCGACGGCAGGCCGACCCCGACCAGCAGGAAGGGCAGCACCCCGACGGGCTCGATCATGCCGCGCCCCGCCATGACCCAGCCGGTCGCCATAATGGGCACGAGCATGAAGGCGGGGCTCATGAGGGCGCTGAGCACCGCCATGGGGCGCCCGGGACCCCGCATCCACTCGTAGGAGGCCCGCGTGTAGCGCTCCAGCGCCGTCGAGAAGCGGTCGAAGAGCCGCTCTCCCAGGCCGAAGGCCTTGACGGCGGCGATGCCGTCCACCATCTCCACGGCGGCGCCGGCCAGCTGCTTCTCCGACTCGGTGAAGGCCTCGGTCATCTGCTCCATGGTGCGGGCGGACAGCGCCCCGGTGATGGAGACGGTCACGACCAGCCACGCCAGCAGCACCAGGGCGAACGGCCAGGAGCGGGTCAGCAGGTAGATCAGGCCGCCCACGGGCGCCCCGATCGCCAGACCCAGGTCGGAGCCGAAGTGCGCGATGAGGGTGTGGACCTTGGCGGTGTCCTCGGTGATGGTCGAGCGCACCCGCCCGGAGGACTCCTCCGTGTGCCATCCCAGCGGCAGGCGCGCCAGCTGCACGGCGATGCGGCGGCGCAGGTCCGTGCGGAAGCGCAGCTCGACCCGGTGGGCGTAGCCGGTGCCCCACAGGTAGATCATGTGCCCGCCCATGAGGCCGACGGCGATGGCGGCCACCCAGCCCCACGCCGCGGCGGCGGTGAGCGTGCCGGCCAGGGCCCGCTGCGCCAGCGCGGTCACGCCGATCGCCGGCAGGAGGCCCAGGGCCGCGCCGACCGCGCCGCAGGCGAAGGCCAGGCCGATCGCCGGCAGGACCGGGGCCAGCAGCCCCTTGAGGCCGATCGGGTCCGGCGCGCCGGACGGCTCCGCGCCGCCCGCGCCCGGTGCGTCGGCCGTGCCTGGTGCATCGCCCGCGCCCGGTGCGTCGGCCGTGATCGGCGCGCCGGATGCGGCCGCTTGCGATATTGCTGCTCCAGTCATGGCGGACTTCCGGTGGGGGACGGGGGACCCCGGCCCGCGAAGGCCAGGTGAGGCTCACCTTATAGGAGGGCGGTCCGCGGGCGATAGGCGCGTCAGAACGGGCGGGCGCGTCAGACGTCGTGGAGGACGAGGCCGTCGCCGCCGAAGCGCACGACGATGGCGGCGGCCAGCGCCCAGCAGACCAGGACGAGGAGCGTGTCGCGCCACCGCCAGCGCGGCGTCGAGCGCTCGGTCCGGTGGCGGTAGGCGCCGAAGCCGCGCGCGTCCATCGACATGGACACCCGCTCGGCGTGGCGCACCGCCCCGGCCATGAGCGCGGGCACCGCCGTCCACCGCCGCACCAGGGGGCGCAGGAGGGGCAGCGGGGCCCGCGTGCCGCGCAGGTCGTGCGCCTCCTGGATGACGCGGTACTCGATGGCGAAGCGCTCGCGGAAGCCGAGGGCGGCCACGCCCGCGTAGGCGACGCGGTAGGGCACGCGCAGGTGGGCTACCATCGCCCGCAGCAGGTCCTGCGGCCCGGCGAGCAGACCGGTGAGCAGGAACAGGGACAGGGCCGCCCCGAGCTTGCCCCCCAGGCGCACCCCGGCGAGCACCTGGTTGCGCTGGAGGTCCGCACCGAGCACGTCGGCGACGACGGGGGAGGCCCCCACCCGCTCAACGGGGGTGGACAGGGCCAGGAGCGCGCCGGTGAGCGCGGCGAGGGTCAGGACGGCGGCGGCCAGAAGCGGACCGCGCCGCAGATCCGCCAGGACGAGGAGGACGAGGGCCGTCCCGAGTGCCCACAGCGCCGGGGTCGGGGTGGTCATAATGGCGATGGCGACGACGATCGGCATGATCGCCGCGAAGGGGGACAGCGGATCGAGGGCCAGCGGGGCGGCCAGGCCCGGGCCGCGCTCCTCGGCGGGCGGGACGGCGGTCGTGTCGCTCATACGAGCTCCTTCCAGGACGCGCAGGAGGGGACCGTCGCCCTCAGGGCCGCGGCGGCGCGGGTCAGCGCGACCAGGGCAGGCGGGCGCAGACCGGCCCGCTCCAGCAGCGGGGCGTCGGTGAGGACCTCGCGGGCCGGGCCCTCGGCCAGGACCCGCCCGGCCGCCAGGACCAGGACGCGGTCGGCGTGCTCGGCGGCCAGCTCCATGTCGTGGGTGGCGATGACCAGGCCCGCGCCGTCGGCGGCGACGTCGTGGAGGCGGGCCATGAGGGCCTCCGCGCTGCGGCGGTCCTGGCCGAAGGTCGGTTCGTCCAGGCAGATCGCCTCGCGGTGCTCGCCGAGCACGGAGGCCACGGACAGGCGCCGCTGCTGGCCCCCCGACAGCAGGAAGGGGTTGGCCCCCGCCCGGTCGACCAGGTCGAAGCGCGCGAGCATCCCGGCCACGGCCCGCTCCACGGCGTCCTCCTCGTCGCCCTCCAGGCGCATGCCGTGGGCGAGTTCGTCGTGCACGGTGCGCTCGAGGAACTGGTGCTCCGGGTTCTGCATGACGAGCGTGACCGCCCGCCCGGTGCGGCCGGGCCGGCGCCGTCGCCCGGCCACGCTCACCTCCCCGGCCGTCCACCGCTCCAGTCCGGCCAGGGCCCGCAGGAGCGTGGACTTGCCCGAGCCGTTGACGCCGACGACGGCGAGGATCCGACCGCGCTCCACGGTCAGCGACACGTCGTGGAGCACCTCGTGGCGGCGCCGCCCCCGCCCGCGCGCCACCCTCAGGCCCCGGGCGACCAGGACCGGCTGCGCGCCCCGGTCGCGGGCGCCCTCCCCGGGGGAGTCCGCGGCGTCGGGCCCGCAACAGAT
>ERZ773009.1913-NODE-1913-length-13799-cov-12.178332_pt1 | contig 13799 bp, 7 predicted proteins | sample MGYA00580663_ERZ773009 | MGnify/ENA primary metagenome ERZ773009 (study PRJEB29015, sample SAMEA2737969) | human oral metagenome | biome: human oral; feature: human-associated habitat; material: dental | place: China | collected 2026 ... | reverse complement strand
ACTTGCGGTACATGCCGCCGTGGTTTTCGGAGATGGACTGGTCGTTGTCGTTGAATACGATGATGAAGTTCGAGCCCATCTCGCCGATGAAGTTCAGCCCTTCGAGCGCCTCGCCGCCCGACATCGCGCCGTCACCGATGACGACGACGACATTCTCCGTGCCGCCCGCGAGGTTGCGCGCCTTGGCAAGGCCTGCAGCGAGACTGATGCCCGTTGAGGTGTGTCCGATGTTGAACAGATCGTGTGCGCTCTCGTCGGTGTTGGTAAAGCCGGAGACATCGTGGTACTCCGCTGCGTTGACGTATGCACCGACACGCCCCGTGAGCATCTTGTGGGGGTAGCACTGGTGGGATACGTCGAAGACAATCTTGTCGCGCGGTGCGTCAAACACCGTGTGGAGTGCGATGGTTGCTTCGATGACCCCGAGGTTCGGCCCGATGTGCCCGCCGATGAGACTCGTGCGCGTGATGAGCGCCTCTCTCATCTCCTGTGCGAGGATGCGGCGTTGCTCCGCCGTATAGCCTCGTATGTCTGCGGGTTCGTTGATCTTCTCAAGATACAAGGGAAAAGCCCTCCATTACTGTGTGGTAGTTAACATTATTATAGCATAAATTCTAAGAAAATATCAGCATTGGATAAAAAATAACGGGAGATACGAAAAAGGACTGCCGTTCGTGACGACAGTCCGCGATGAAGTTGCGTATTCAGGCGAGTGATTGGATCTTTTCAACAAGACGCTGTGCATGGGTATGGGATGCCTCAGCCATCTCGGTGCGCTTTTCTGCGTCCGCACGCAGACTGTACGATACCCCGCCGGTGTAGATGAAACCGACGTAGTCCATGCCTGTGAGCCCTGCCGTGCGAACAAAGCGTTCCGCCATCGCCTCCACGGGGAAGGACGCATCGTATGCGCTCTCGGGCGCACCTGTGGTGAAGGAGAGGAGGAGCTTTTTGTGGACGAGTGCCTTGCCCGTCGTGCCGTGCGAGAAGCCGTGGACGAAGACATCTTCCATCCACTTTGCGAGGAGGGCGGGCATGCTGTACCAGAAGATCGGGAACTGCAGCACGATGATGTCCGCAGCGACGAGCTTTTTCTGCTCTGCTTCCACGTCGATCCGATAGTCGGGATAGAGGTCGCTGAGGCTGTCAAATGTCGCCTCGGGCAGCAGCTTCTCCAGATCCTCCATGATGATCTTGTTCGCAAATGAGTTGTCCCGCAGCGCGGGATGTCCTGAGATGATGAGTATGTTCTTCATAAAATCTCCCTTTGTGTTCGGCTGTTTGTGGCAATGAGATATGTGGTTCGCCCCTTCCACCGCTCACGCGGTCCCCCTCCCAGCATACGGGGGAGGCTCTGGACGCAGCGAATACGGTGAGCGACGCTGTCCGTCAGCCCTTCCATGCGCTCAGCGTATCCGCCGCGATCTGCTCGGCGGTGAGGTGGTGCGCACGCGCGAGTTCGGATGCACTGTAGCGGTCGTGGAACGCCTTCGAGAGCCCGTAGTTACGGACGCTGATCTGCGTGTCCATGCCATAGTATGCGGCAATCTTTTGCCCGAAGCCGCCGTCGAGGATGCCGTCCTCGAGTGTGAGGATGAGGCGGTGCTTTTCCTTGAGTCGTTTGAGCAGCGTGGTGTCCAGCCCCGAGAGGAAGATCGGATTGACGACGGTCGCTTGGATTCCCTCTTTTTCAAGCAGAGCGGCAGCCTCGCTTGCCAGAGCAGCGAAGTTGCCGACCCCGATGATAGCGACCTCCGCGCCCTCCTGCACGACCTGATACGTCTTCAGGTCGCTGTAGTCCGTGCGCACGTCGTAGGGGCTCTCCTCATACCCGCCCACCGGCATGCGGATCATAACGGGATGGCTCGTCTGCGCAACCGACCAACGCAGCACCGCCTTGTACTCGTCGAGGCTCGCAGGTGCGAGGAAGACGAGGTTCGGGATATTCGCAAAGATGGGGATGTCGAAGAAGCCGAGGTGCGTCACATCGTTCATATAGTAGAGCGACGCGCCGACGGAGAGGAAGACAGCGGGACTGTTGTTGATCGCGACATCCTGCGCCATCTGATCGTAAACGCGCTGGAAGAAGGTGCTGTACGTGCCGAAGATCGGACGTGCGCCGCCGCGTGCGAGCCCCGATGCCATTGCGACGGCGTGCTCCTCGGCGATGCCCACGTCGACATAGTGACTGCCAAGCTCCGCGCGGTCGGCGGGACTGAGGACGATGCCGCCCATCGTGCCTGCCGCGAGAAAGACGAAGTTCGGATTTGCCTCTGCCTGTTCCTTGAGGAAGGTCTTCGTCGCCTCCTGATACGGGTCGGTGTACGGATGTTTCAGCGCACCCGTCTCAATGTCGAATGCCGACCGATAGTGCCACGTCTCGGGATCTTCCTCGGCGAATTTGTAGCCCTTGCCCTTTTGCGTTGCGATGTGCACGACGACGGGGTTCTTGCTGTCCCTCACTGCCGAGAATGCGGCGATCAGTGCCTCGCAGTCGTTGCCGTCCGCGACATAGCGGTAGTCCAGCCCCATCGCACGAAAGAGGTTGTTCGGCGCGGTTCCGTTTGTCTCACGGAGACGGCGAAATTCGCGATACATACCGCCGTGGTTCTCCGCAATCGACCGATCGTTGTCGTTGAACACGATGATGAAGTTCGTGCCCATCTCGCCGACGACGTTCAGCCCCTCCAGTGCCTCGCCGCCGGACATCGAGCCGTCGCCGATGAGGGCGATGACATTTTCCCTGCGTCCCGCGAGGTCACGCGCCTTTGCGAGCCCCGAGGCAAGGCTGATCGAGGTGGACGTGTGCCCCACGTTGAAGAAGTCGTGCGGGCTTTCCTCGGGATTCGTGTAGCCCGACACCTCGCCGTATTTGTCCTCGTCGATGTATGCCTCCACGCGCCCCGTCAGCATCTTGTGCGGGTAGCACTGGTGCGACACGTCGTAGACGATCTTGTCGGTCGGCGAGTCAAAGACCGTGTGCAGGGCGATGATCGCCTCGATGATGCCGAAGTCCGGGCCGAAATGCCCGCCGTGAATGCTCGCACGCTTTAGGAGCGTGTCGCGCATTTCCTGCGCGAGCACCCTGCGCTGCTCCGCCGTATAGTTCTTGATGTCGGCGGGCGATTTGATTGTTTCCAAATACATAGAGATTCCCCTTTGTTGTATGCTTTCCATTTCCTGAGCGAATTATATCACCGAAATGTACGTGGATGTCAAGGCGCGTAGCAAATGTAACGGATTATTTTCAGCAAAGCGTGGTAGAGTGGGTACTCCGATGAAAAGATATTTTGATGGGGGATATATAATGAAAGAATGCAAAATGAAGGACAGTCGTATCGTCATCAGTGAGGTCATGATGCCCAGTCAGGCGAACCCGAACGGGAATGTGCATGGCGGCGAGATCATGAAGCTGATGGACTCGGCGGCATATGCAGCGGCGCGGCGGTATGCGCGGTCGAACGTCGTAACGGCACGCGTGGACGAGCTGGAGTTCCACCTGCCCATCCGCATCGGCGATCTCGTCGTCGTGACGGCGGACATCGTCTACGTCGGGCACAGCTCGATGGAGGTCGCGGTCAACGTCATCGTCGAGGACTTGGACGACGGCGGCGATCCGCAGCTCGCGCTCTCGGCGTACTTCACCATGGTCGCACTCGACCGCAACGCACGGCCGAAGTCCGTGCCGCCGCTTGAGCTCGATACCGAGGAGGCGCGTGCCGCCTTCGAGGAGGGCAAACGCCGTTATGAGGCGCACAAGGCACGCAAGCGTCGTGCTGTCACGCCTGTGGGCGGCTGTGTCTGCGATGCCATCGCGCAGCAGACGAAGGAGGCCGTGCAGGGGTAAGGCGAGAGCTCTTTTCTCCTGTTGAAACGAGCGCGTGTTTATGCTATGATAAACACAAGACATGAACAGCAATATTCGGAATACCGAAGAGATTCCCTATGGGAATCGTCGGCGTGAAATCGTGTCTTGCAAAAGATGCCAACAGCAATACATCAACTGTCTGTAAAACAGTGTGGGGAATCTGCCCCACAGGACGGGGCGGCGCGTCGCTTCCGTCCGTGGCATCTTGTCCGTATATATCCGCAGCTTGCTGCGGTGAGTGAATGTGTCCGGCACAGTGCATCCGCATCTGGGTCGGGCATTTTGTGCAAAGGGGGAAGAACGATGCTGGACGCGTTGAAAGAGGAGAGTAACAAGACCTATACGCGGACGGAGAACGATGCCGCAACCTACGCGAGTACGGGTTCGGACGTGCTCGACTTCTTCGCTGCGGCAGGTGCACTGCGAGAGGCGGGCGAGGCGGAGATCATCGTGCGCTTTACGCGTGCCTTTGCCGCGCATCCGACCTATGCCCTGCGCACCTTCTTCTATGCGCGCGATGTGCGCGGAGGACTCGGTGAGCGGCGGCTCTTTCGCGTGCTGCTGCGCCATCTCGCCTTTGCTGCGCCCGCATCTCTCGAAAAGAATCTGAAATTCGTTCCGGGATATGGTCGCTGGGACGACTTGCTCGTCCTCCTCGACACACCATTGGAGGCTGCCGCTGTCCGCCTTATCCGCGCACAGCTTGAAAAAGACCTGCGTGCCGCATGGGAGGAAAATCCGATCTCCCTCCTCGCGAAGTGGCTGCCGTCCGTCAACACCTCCTCGCGTGCGGCGCGCAGACAGGCGCGGCGGCTCGCGGTTCTGTTCGGGATGAGCGAGGCGGACTACCGCAGGATGCTCGTCCGACTGCGCCGCCGCATTGCGCTCATCGAGAATGCCCTGCGCACGAGGGACTATACCTTTGACTACGCAAAGCAGCCGTCGAAGGCGATGTTCAAGTACCGCGCGGCGTTCTGGCGCAATGACGTGGAGCGGTACAAGGCGTTCCTTGAACGCGTCGCGTGCGGTGCGGAGCAACTGCATACGGGAACGCTCTATCCATATGAGATCATCCGTCCGATCAGTGGAGCAGTGACACCGCACATCCCGCAAGAGGAGGCGCGTACCCTTGATGTCACATGGAGCGCACTGCCCGACTATACGCATGGAGAGAATGCACTCGTCGTGCTCGATGGTTCCAGTTCGATGTACTGGGGCGGGAACCCACTGCCGAGCAGCGTCGCGCTCTCGCTTGCCATCTACTTCGCCGAGCGCAATACGGGCGCGTTTCATGGGCACTTTATCACGTTTTCCGGGAACCCGCGCCTCGTCGAGATCAAGGGCGCGACGATTGTGGAGCGTGTGCACTACTGCAAAAGCTTTGACGAGGTGGCAAACACAAATCTTGAAGCGGTGTTCCGCCTCCTCCTGCGTGCGGCGGTGAAGAACCGTGTGCCGCAGGAGGAACTGCCCTCCGTGCTCTACATCATCACGGACATGGAGTTCGATGCCTGTACCGTGGACGCGGACATGACGAATTTTGAGCGGGCAAAGGAACTGTTCGCAGAGGCGGGCTATGCGCTGCCGCGCATCGTGTTCTGGAACGTCCAGAGCCGCAGCCGCCAGCAGCCCGTGCGGCAGAACGAACAGGGCGTTATGCTCGTCTCCGGCTGCAGCCCGAGCATCTTTTCCATGGTCGTCGATGGGAGCATTACCCCGTACGAGTATATGGAGCAGGTGTTGTGCGGCGAACGGTATGCGGTGATTGAGGCATAGAGACGAAAGAAACGCAGCTCCGCGCGGGGCTGCGTTTCCTTGTATGAGGGAGAATTTTTGTGGTATAATATAAAAAGGGAAGCACTGATCCATTCAGCTGCGCCATCTTAGCGTATCTTTTTTTGTCTGATTTTTGTCGGCAAATCTTCCACATAGCCTCTTTGCTATGCGTCTGGTTTGCCTTCTCCCGTGGAAAAAATCTATGCCAATCGAGATGGACTTCGTTATTATCAGCGATTCCTAAGGAACACTCAGTTGGAGATCAGATGATCCCCTCAAGCCCGAGCAGATACTCCTTTTTGTCCAGTCCGCCTGCGTAGCCCGTGAGGCTGCCATCCGCTCCGATCACGCGGTGGCACGGGATGATGATCGAGAGCGGATTGCGTCCGACCGCGCCGCCGACCGCCTGCGCCGACATACGCTTTCCTGTGACTTTCTCAAGACGTTTCGCAATCGCTCCATAGGTCGTCGTTCCTCCGTATGGAATCGTTCGCAGGATTGCCCATACCGACATCTGAAACGACGTGCCCGTGGGATTGCGTGCGGGCATAAAGTCCGGCTCCTTGCCGGCGAAATACAGATCGAGCCAACGCATGGCCTCTCCGAACACGGGGGGGTTCTTTTTGTGTGCCGCATCGCATAGCGGACAACCCGTTTCCCCGTCGAAGTACAGCCCTGTGAGGGCTATGCCGTCACTCGCGAGCGTGATCCCGCCGAGTGGGGAGATGTAGTGTGCTGTGTAGATCATGGGCATTCTCCTGTCGGTTGATGTGTGTCTATTATAAGGGAAATAATTGCGCTGTGATAGTCCCCCGTGTACCTTTATCCCCAATATGAGAAGCAGGAAAAAAGATTGATTTCTCGAATAAGAACTGTATTATAGGAAGCACTGATAAATTCAGCACCGTCATCTTGACGCATCTTTTTCGCCCTCTCTTTGTCGATCAATCCTCCACATAGCTTTGGCTATGCGTCTGGTTTGTCTCCTTGACAGGACGAAAAATCTACGCTAATCTGACGGACTTCATTTTATCAGCGATTCCTATAATAAAAATTTGAATATAGGTAGGAGTGAGAATATCATGGATACATCGTATATTATCAGCAATATGAATGCGTTTATGTTTCAGCTGCGGGATAGGCTCGGAAGCTGGCTGGAACGACAGTTTCCAAATATCACCAAAAATTGGTGGAACGATCTGGTTGTTTCCTATCTGACTCCGTTGCAGCGCGAGGCCGTACGGGGAAACGATACACATGCGCTGCGCGGATTGGATCTTGCTGCACTCCTTCGTGTGCTTGATAAGAACTGGATTGTCATATCGAATAAAATTTTTATCAATAAGAAATATAGAAAACAGCTGCATCAGATGCAGGAGATTCGCAATCGATGGGCGCACATTACACCTGCCGATATATCGAAGCAGATTGTTATTGACGATGCGGATATCATACGGGAGCTGATGGAGGCGTTTGGAGCACAGATGAAAGATACACAGCCTCTGGAGCAGTTTATCCTGGCGGTGAAAGAGGATAAAGAGATCGGGGGGACGGTTTCAAATGAGCCGGTACACAGAGCGCCGATGACTGTGCCGCTGCAGGAAGGGAGCACGGCAGGAGGGATCACGAAAGGCAGTGTTGTCACACTTGTGAGCGACCCTGATGCGGTGGGAGCAGTGACGGAGATTGACGGGAATCAATACAAAGTCTTTATGAACGGACGTATACAGACCTATTACAAGGAGCAGATCCGACTTCAGGAGGAAAGGAGCAGCTGTATCTATTGTCCGCCCGACCGCATCCGCACAGCACTTACCGCCTATCAGATCCATCATCCGGGAACCTCGAATCTGTATTCGCTGAATGCGGCGCGGATTGATTTTGTTCCCTATCAGTTCCGACCGGCACTGCGGATGATACAGGGGGACAGCCCCCGCATTCTCATTGCGGATGATGTTGGTGTCGGAAAGACGATTGAGGCGGGACTGATTCTGAAAGAATTGGAGGCGCGTTCCGGGATCTCCTCCGTGCTGATTATATGTCCAAGGCCGCTCGTCGCGGAGCGAAAATGGCAGCTTGAGATGAAGCGTTTTGACGAGGATTTCACACAGCTCGATGGCGGGGCTCTTGCAGAATGTATCTCTGAGACGGATCGCGATGGGGAGTGGCCGGAACGTCATGCAAAGACCATTATCCCCTATTCTCTCTTTAGTGAAGACTCCATCGGTGGCCGAGGTGTCTCTTCAGGCAAGGGACATAAAAGGCGGGGGCTTTTGGATTTGGATCCAGTGCCGCACTTTGATCTCGTGATTGTTGATGAAGCACATACGATCCGAAATCCGAATACGTGGGCATACCGTGGCGTGGAACTGTTCTGCAGAAATGCGGATGCTGTCGTCTTTTTGACGGCAACCCCACTGCAAAACAGCAATAAGGATCTGTACACACTGTTGAATCTGCTGCGTCCGGATGTCGTTGTCGATCAGAACACATTTCGTGTGATGTCGGAGCCCAACGTGTATGTCAATAAACTCCTGTGCCTGATCCGGAATCAGCCCGATGGATGGCATGCGGCTGCAAAGGAGGCACTGGAGCAAATCCTTCATACGGATTGGGGGCGCAATGTCGTTCGGAATAATCCCGCATTCGAAAAAATCGAAAAGGTACTTAGTCTTCCGGATTTGCCTCGTGATGAGCGCATTATGCTGATTCGACGGGTTGAGGAGCTCCATTCGTTTCATACCATGATCAGCCGAACACGGCGGAAAGATATAGAGGACTTCTGTATACGCAGAACACAGACGGTAGAGGTGCCGTTTCATCCGGTACAGAAGGAACTTTATGAGCGGCTGATCCAATTTGAGTCAGCGGCGTTGGAGCGTCTGCACGGGAACGTGAATGTACGTTTTATGATGTGTACCATTATGCGGCAGGCGTCCAGCTGTCTCCATGCCCTTGCACCTTTTATTGATGATCTGATCGTGCGGAGATTTTCGCAGATACAGGAGGAGGGCACATGGGATGATTTTGGGGTGGAGATCGGCGACGGAGCAAAGGACTCCCTGCATGAATTGGCGGGCGAAATTCGCGCACTTCTCATTCAGTTGCCGGAAGATGACCCAAAGTTTAACCGTCTGCTCGAAATCCTACAGGAAAAGCAGGCAACCGAAAACAACCGCGTCATCCTGTTCAGCACCTTCCGTCATACACTCTCCTATCTACGGAGAAAACTAACTGTGCAGGGATTGCGTGTCGGGCAGGCGGACGGCTCGGTGGGGGATGAGGAACGCTACCGTCTGCGGGAGCGGTTTCAAATGGAGCGGTCTGCCCCGGAGGCAATCGATGTCCTCCTCTTCAGCGAGATCGGCTGCGAGGGACTTGACTATCAGTTCTGCGACACCATGATCAACTATGATCTGCCGTGGAACCCAATGCGGATTGAGCAGCGGATCGGGCGCATCGATCGCCGCGGTCAGCAGAGCGATACGGTCAAGATCTACAATATGATCATATCGGACACCATCGATGCCGTGATCTACAATCGCTGCCTCTCGAAGATCGGCGTGTTTGAGGAGAGTATCGGGGACTGCTCCGAAATACTCGGTGATATCAGCGATCAGATCACAAAGATTATGTTCAATGCTGAACTCACTGAAGAAGAACGGCGACAAAAGATCGAACAGATGGCAGATAACGAGACGATGAAGATTCAGGAAATGCGTCGATTGGAACAGGAGGAGAAGGCACTCTTTGGGTTTGATCTTTCGCAGTATATGACCAACAAGGATGTGCAGGACGCAGAGAATACATGGCTCAGTGCCGGGCGTCTGAACGATCTTGTCATTGTGTATTTGAATGACCATCTCGGTACGGGAGAATATGTTTTGGGCCGGCAGGAGGGAAAGACCCTGCGCCTTGGCGCGGACAAGCGAAAAGTCCTGTTCGATGATTTCATGAAGCTGCCGTCCTATGGCAACAATCATGCAGCAAAACTCTGGAAAGCCTATCTGAAATCGGATCGCCCGATCTTGCCAATCACATTTGATAGTACGTACGCCAAGGATCACCGTGATGCCACTTTCCTGACGCAGATGCACCCGTTGCTCGTGCAGGCGGCGGCGTATGAAAGCCGTGATTTCCCGCTGAATGCTGCGTTTCGTATTGCAGATGCGGAGATCCCGCCCGGAGATTACGCATTTCTCATCTATGCCTGGAGATATACGGGGATTCGCCCGGACATCCGACTTGTCGCGGTGAGTGATGAGCCAGGGGTGGAGCAGAATATTCTTTCATACATTTCCTATGCGGCAGAATATGATGTGCAGTCTGCCGACCACAATGCAGAATGGTCAGCGATGGAGAAACTGCACTACGGGCGATGGCAGACTGCGCAGAAAGCGTATGCAGACGAAATGCAGACGGAGTGCCGCTATCGGAAGGATCAGCTCGGGCAATCCTATCGGCAGCAGGAGGCTGTGCTGTGTGGGCAGATAGAGAGTGCCTCGAATGATCTCATTCGACGCATGAAGGAGGGGCAGCTCGAAAATATGAAGCGAAAGTATGGCGAGCAGCTTGAAAAGCTCGATGCGTCGGCGGCAAAGGCAGATATCCATATGAGTCTGCTGGTGCGTGGGATTTTGCACGTGGAGGCGGTCGCAGCGGAGGAACATCATGGGAAAGATTGACTATCAGGCGGTTTATGATGAAAATCGAGATGACTGGCGCGCAATGACCAAAGAGCCCCAGCGGTATATAGGTCTGCTTGCCGGCCACTATTCCGACAGCAATCACTTCGTCTATGAATTGCTGCAGAACGCCGAGGACGCATGCGCAGAAACGGTCGTCATTGAGTATCATAGCGACAGCCTCGTCTTCCTTCACGATGGAAAGCCGTTCGATGAGGCGGATGTGCGCGGTGTGTGCGCCATGGCGGATGGGACAAAGGACAAGCATGATGCGCAAACCATTGGACGCTTTGGCATGGGGTTCAAATCGGTGTATAAATATACGTCCTGTCCCGAAATCTACTCCGATGAGGAGCGTTTTGTCATTCAGAACTTCCTGCTGCCGGAGGAGATCAAGGATGGATGGGACTACCGAAAAGAAAAGGATAGACTTTCCTATCCGGAAGTAGGCTTGGAACTATTCCGACCATTTGCCACCTCGGAGCATCTGACCAAGATTGTTATTCCGTTCCAAGAGAGAACGCATGACAATCAGATTGTACCAAAGAGCGGGCAGGATATACTGGATAAACTCAGTAGCCTGAGCGGCGAGCTCCTCCTCTTCCTGACGCATATCAAAGACCTTTACTGGCTGGACTGCGAGAGCGGGAGACATGTGCACATCACACTACACTATGAGGAGGGTGATGAAAAGCATATTACATGCCGACGTGCAGATTCTGAGAATGAGAATGAGGAAATCACAAAATATCTCAAGTACGGGAAGGTGTTCGATCATGTGGAGATGCGTGCGGCTGAGGTCAGCGTCGTTTATAAGCTGAACGCACAGGGAAAGAACATCAACGAAATGCCGCATACCTCGATATGGGTCTATTTCCCGACGCTGGATATGACGCATCTGCCCTTCCTCATCCATGGGAGTTTTGAAACAGCGGTATCGCGCGAGAAGATGATGTTTCCGTCGGACTTCAACAATGACCTCTTGGACGTTCTCGGCGATCTCATTGCAGACTCCATGTGTGATCTCGCCAAACGGAAGCTCATCACGCAGGCATTTTTGCGCAACATCATACTGCCGTCGTTTAAGGATGAATCCGTTCATGTTGCCAAACTTGGATTGAAAGAAAAAATCACAAACGTATTTTTGAAGCACAATCTGCTCCCGGATCAGGACGGCATCTATCGCAGCGCCGATGAGCTTGCCGTTGCCGTGCCATTTTCGCTTGCGGGACAGCGGCGGTCTGCACTATGGAGAGAATCGTTTGAAAAAGCTCCGTATTTTGTCGCATTGAGCGACGAGCACGGAAGCGGGTTCAGCGATTACTTTTTGTGGTTGAGGAACGACATCCATCTTGACATTTTTACTCTGTCGGACTGGGCGGCACGCTTGTGCGAACTTTCCACACACGAGGTCGAGGTCTTGGAGAATGTCTTCTCGGAGCTGGAGTCATTCTATTCTTTCTTGAAGAATGCTTGGGCGCAGAAAAAACCGTCGCGTTGGGCATTCGACTACGAAAAGGAGACTTATGCAGGAACGGAAGACGCGTGGAGTTCTTTGCGGTGCGCTCCTGTCATTTTGAATGCGGAGAATAGCCTTGTTCCTGCCGTCGATGATCGTGGTGCATGTGTCTATCTGAGCGCATCAAGCGACAATCATACGCTCCCTGCCTCTGTTCTCGTCCATCCCCGAATACTGAGAAATTACCGTGAACTGTTAAAAGAAGGCTTTTGTATCACAGATTTCGATAACTATCAATACGCCTGTGAAACAATTCTGCCGAAATATGGGGATGCCAAAAGTTTTGCGCGTGCAGCGGACACGGAGTTTTTGGAAAAGGAATACATCGAGGATATCCGATCGCTGTTGGCACTGACAGAGGATGCGGGACGGTGCGGAGAAATTGCACGCGCAGTGCGGGATTTTTCCATTATCAAGGTTTTTACGGAGGACGATTCCCTTCGGTTTGCTTGTCCGCCGATGGTTTACATGGATACATCGGATGAGGGCATTGATCTGGGGGTGTACTTCGCGCCTGTACGGGAGGCATCATCTGCGGACGATGCGGAAGAGAGGCGTATGATTCCTGTGGTCTCTGCCGGTTATCAGCGGATTGATGCGGACTTTTACCGTGAACACGACATCGAACCGGATCGACTAAAGTTTCTCGGCATCGACTCGACACCGGTGAATGAGGGACAGCGTGAAAGTGAGAAACAGCGTGGAAAGGTTTCGTGGAGTGCACTTGGTTCATATTGTCCGCATCTCTTCGTTTGGGGATTGCAAGAAAACCTGACCTATATCAGGGACTATCCGCACGAAGATATGGCAAAACGGAAATCCGCAGAGATCTTGAAGCTCTTCCTGCATATCAGCAGCAAATTGAAAGGAAGTATAACAAAGAATAAGAAAGAACCCGAGGAATATAGCGAAGAGGCAGGTATTTTGAAGAAGTTGCGATCCTATTCGTGGCTCTTTGATAGAGCGGGGGATCTTCGACGCATTGGAGAAATCTCCCGTCAAAGACTTGACCCTGCAATCTATACGGGGCTTCCGTCGGCAGATGAGCCATATGCCGTGCTTGGCTTTGCTGTTCGGGAAAACCTTGGAAAAGAGGAACTCTTCGCCCACATTGAGACGCTGGAGCGGTCGGATAAGGAAAAGCTGTTTAAGCAACTGGCACGTGAGCTTGACCATGATGTCGCGGAGATGGAACAACCATCACATACAGAGGAAGAAATATTTGATCTGCATACGAGCCATACAGCAGAGTTTCCGCAGCGTCCCGTGAAGAACATGGGGCGGCTCATCCATCATGTCCAGCAGGACTTCCTCTGCGCTGATAAGGTGCGCTATGAGCAGGTGTTACGCAGCATGCGGACAAGCAAGCCGGTAGATAGGAACGACTATGTAAAGGGCATGTATTGCTGCGAAAATGGGCGTCATATATGCCAAAGGTGTAAAGAGGAAACCACCTATGTCGAGGCGGTAGAAATTGCCAACCTTGGTATCGAGTTGGCGCAGATTCACCTGTGTCTATGCCCTGTGTGTGCGCGTCGCTATAAGTCAGCACGCGCCCGTGATTCCTTCAAGGAGGAAGCAGTGCGCACTCTTGAGAATGCTGCGCTCGGGCAGCAGGAAGCCTATCCCGTCACGTTGGCAGAAGACTGCACCGTCTATTTCACAGAGACCCATCTCGCGGAGGTTCAGGAGATCCTGCGACTCCTTCGGGAGGGCGATTCCTAAATGTCGCTTTTCGTGCGACCACGCGGCTCTCTCCTCCTGCTATACTCTCAACCATCGAAAAGGTCAACCAGCATAGAGGAGGAAAACATCATGGCAGAGGCAAAGACAAACGGACAGACGGAACTCGTATTCATTCTGGATCGGAGCGGGTCGATGTCGGGACTGGAGAGCGACACCATCGGCGGGTTCAACGGCATGCTCACGCAGCATCGCAGCGAGGGCGGGG
>ERZ773009.1911-NODE-1911-length-13806-cov-42.755291_pt1 | contig 13806 bp, 13 predicted proteins | sample MGYA00580663_ERZ773009 | MGnify/ENA primary metagenome ERZ773009 (study PRJEB29015, sample SAMEA2737969) | human oral metagenome | biome: human oral; feature: human-associated habitat; material: dental | place: China | collected 2026 ... | reverse complement strand
GGGCGCGCTCCTCGGCCTCGACGGCGGGGGAGGCGGTGAAGTAGTGCTCGCTCACGCCCACCAGGCTACCCGGGCTCTGCTCGTCGACAGAGGGAGGAAACCAAGGCGGTCATCAATCCGCTGCCCCCTTGCCAGGCGAGGAGTGCCGATTTTGCGAGACGCGGCTTTTTGATAATACGATCGCGTCTCCATAGGGGTGCGGACGGTAGGAGAGGGATGTTGTCATGAGCCGATACAGGGCTCTCGCAAAGGCGCTCAGCGGCTGGGCAATCTTGACGTTGGGGCTGAATCTTTCGATAGCGATCGCACAGGCTGTCGGATCCAGGACTGAGACCGGACCTGCATTCATTCGCGTGTCTCAGGCAGTTCTGGTCACATTGTTCGTTGTTCCCGCGATCGTGGCTTGTCGTCGTCTCCTTGACCGCAGGACTCTCGCCGGGATGGGCCTATCACGTCACTGGCCCGCCGCGGCCGCGACCGGGGTGGCCGTCGGTGTCGTGACCGGGGCTGTTGTGTGGACACCCGTGTTCTTGATCGGCTGGGCCCGGTTCGATCACCTCGAACCGGCGGCGCTCGCAACCTTCCTCGCAGTCAACGCGGTCGTCCTGCTACTGTACGAGGCATTGCCGGAGGAGATCGCGCTGCGCGGCTACGGGTGGTCGACTCTACGGGAAAGTTGGGGCCCGCTCGCGGCCACCATGACGATCACGGTTCTCTTCTGCCTCAGTACGGCGTTGAGCAATCTGATTCGAATGACGTCAACGCTCGTTCTAGGGGGCGGAACGACGGGCTTCTCTCTGGCGCCGAGCGGTAACGACCCCTTTTTCTACATAGCTTTGCTGTTCGTCTTCGGCCTCACACTGGTTGCGGCCCGACGGATCCCACTACCGGGTGCGCTCACCTCTGCGATCGCCTTCCATCACACGTTTCTCACCATCAACCGCGTGCTTCTGGGCGGTCTTGGCTGGATCGACTCCGGGGTCGGGATCGAGTTCGCCACGCCCGAGGTGGCCGGGATCAGCCTTGTGCACGCTGCGCTTGCCGGAACTGTCTTCATGGTGGTGCGGCGGTGGCTGGAACGCCGTACAGCGGTTGTATCGAGGCGGGTAGCCTGATGTGATGACGATGTCTCCGCTACCATCCGACCCCGTGTCGGAAGGTCCGGTAGCACATCGGAGAAGCCAACGGGAGGCGCCTCCGGCGCCGTCGTCGGAGCCCTCGCCCCGAACATCGAGGTCTACGTCCTCGGGGAGATCCTGCGGGGCCTGGCCGCCCGGGCCATGGCCACAGGTGTGGCGATCATCGGGGCGCTGCGCGCCTCCAGCCCCTGATTCTGGCCCGGAGTCGCCGGCGGGACCACACTGGTGCTCTGGTCCTGCTCCTGCGTCCTGCCTGCAGGGACCCTGTGCCTGGCGGTCGGCCGGCGCGCGGGCATCGCCACCCTGATGTGGGTGTGCGCCTTTTTCCTGACCCTGGACTACCTGGTTGCTCCCAGCGCCCACGATGTTCTGGACATGACCCCGACCCAGATCGGCTGGGCGCTCACCGCAGGCGGTATCGGCTGGTCGGTCGTCGCGCTTGTCTGCGGGGCCCATCCGGCGCGGGAACTGAAGGCCTACCGCCGCCGCACCACGCTGGCCGCGGCCTTCGTCGCCCCCACGGCATCCGGTGTCGAGACGGACCGGCTGTGGCCGACACTCATCTTGCTCGCCGTGGGGCTTCTCCGCACCCCGCTGCTGGCCCGACGCGCCGCCCGAGTCGGCGGGTGGCCCCACGCGCCCACGGGCAGTACCATCGCCCCCATGTGGATCCTTCGTATGCGCTGAAACGGCGGCCGGCGCCGCTCCCCGCCAGAACCATCGCGCCCCATCGGAGGGGCGCAGGCATACGACGAAGGACAATTTGTGACCCATCACCACTCCACGACCCCCAGCACCCCTTCCACCCCCGAGGACGCAGCAGACACCCGTGACGCCCATGAGGGCCGTGACGTCCGTGACGTTCAGGACGTTCACGACGTCCATGACGTTGTGGCCCGGGTCCTGTCCCGGACCGGAACCGCTCTGGCCTCCACCGCCGCCCAGCACGAGCACGCCGGTGGCTACGCGGACGGCCTCGACGACGGCGCCCTGGAGCGGGAGGCCCGCGCCGCCCGCCGCCGTGTGGCCGGACTGTCCACCGAGCTGGAGGACGTCAGCGAGGTCGAGTACCGCCAGGTCCGCCTGGAGAAGGTCGTCCTGGTCGGTCTGGAGCTGCCCCGCCCCCACGGGGCCGCCGCTCCGGGAGGCGGCGCTCTGGAGGCGCGCGACGTCCAGGACGCCGACACCTCCCTGCGTGAGCTGGCCGCCCTGGCCGAGACCGCGGGAAGCCAGGTCCTCGACGCCCTCATCCAGAGGCGCGACCACCCCGATCCCGCCACCTACCTGGGCAGCGGCAAGGCGCGTGAGCTGGCCGACGTGGTGGCTGCGGCCGGAGCCGACACGGTGATCGTCGACGGCGAGCTCGCCCCCTCCCAGCGCCGCGCCCTGGAGGACGTCGTCGGCGTCAAGGTCGTCGACCGCACCGCCCTCATCCTGGACATCTTCGCTCAGCACGCCAAGTCCCGTGAGGGCAAGGCCCAGGTCGAGCTCGCCCAGCTCGAGTACCTCCTGCCGCGCCTGCGCGGGTGGGGCGAGTCCATGTCCCGCCAGGCCGGGGGCCGAGTGGCCGCCGGTCAGGGCATTGGCTCGCGCGGCCCCGGCGAGACCAAGATCGAGCTCGACCGGCGCCGCATCCGTCAGCGTATGGCCCGCCTGCGCCGCGAGATCCAGGCCATGGCGCCCTCGCGGGAGACCAAGCGCGGCTCACGTCGACGCGGGGCCATCCCCTCGGTGGCGATCGCCGGTTACACCAACGCCGGCAAGTCCTCCCTCATGAACCGCCTCACCGAGGCCGGCATCATGGTCGAGGACGCCCTGTTCGCCACCCTCGACCCCACCGTGCGGCGCGCCGAGACCTCCGAAGGGCGCACCTACACTCTCACCGACACCGTCGGCTTCGTGCGCAACCTGCCCCACGAGCTCATCGAGGCATTCCGCTCCACCCTGGAGGAGGTGGCCGGAGCCGACCTTGTGCTCCACGTCGTCGACGCCGCCCACCCCGACCCCCTCAGCCAGGTGGCGGCGGTGCGCACCGTCCTGTCCGAGATCCCCGGAGCCCTGGACGTACCCGAGCTCATCGTCCTCAACAAGGTCGACCTCGCCGACGCCGTCACCCTGGCGGCGCTGCGTACCCGCCTGCCCTCAGCGGTGGCGGTCTCGGCCCGCACGGGGGAGGGGATCGAGGAGCTGCGCGCTCGCATCGAGCAGATGCTGCCCCACCCGCAGGTGAGTATCGACGTCGTCGTGCCCTACTCGCGCGGCGACCTCGTCTCCCGGGTCCACGCCGAGGGCGAGATCGACACCGTCGACTACGTTGAGACCGGGACCCGCGTCGTGGCCCGCGTCGGTGCCGCCCTGGCGGCCGAGATCGAGGGCGCCGCCACCAGCGCCTCCGTCGGCTAGAGACCGTGACCCGAACCGAGCCGGACCAGTCGGACCGGCCTGACCCCGACGGCCCTGGTGACAGGATGGTCCTGAACATCCTGGACGCCGCGGTGCGCGCCATGGGCGGCAGCCCCCGCCAGGGGCAGATCACCATGGTGCGTGAGGTCGCCCGATCAGTGGCCGACGGCACCCACCTCCTGGTTCAGGCCGGCACCGGAACCGGAAAGTCCCTGGGCTACCTGGTGCCCGCCATGGTTCACGCCGTGCAGACCGGAGGCCGTGTCGTGGTCTCCACCGCAACCCTGGCCCTCCAGAGGCAGGTCCTTACCAAGGACGCGCCCCTGGCTGCCGAGGCCGTCGAGCAGGTCACCGGTACCCGCCCCGAAGTGGCTCTGCTCAAGGGCTGGCAGAACTACCTGTGCCGCCACCGCCTGGCCGGCGGCTACCCGCAGGACGAGGACGAGGCCGCGCTCTTCGGCGTCGGCGATGCCATTGCTCAACCGACAGCGGGCCACGGGGCCGACGCGAGTCTGGGGGAGCAGGTGGTTCGCCTACGTGAGTGGGCGGCCAGGACCGATACCGGTGATCGCGACGACCTCGTCCCCGGCGTCTCCCAGCGCGCCTGGGCCCAGGTCTCCGTCTCCCGGGCCGAGTGCCTGGGGCAGTCCTGCCCCCTGAAGTCCGAGTGCTTCCCCGAGCTGGCCCGCACCGCCGCGTCCCGGGCCGACCTCGTGGTCACCAACCACGCCATGCTCGGCGTGGTCGTGGCCGGCAACCCCGGCGTCCTTCCCGACCACCAGGTCCTCATCGTCGACGAGGCCCACGAGCTGGCCGACCGTGTCCGCTCCCAGGGCACCATCGCCCTGTCAGCGGCCGCCGTGGCGCGCACGGCTGCCACCGCTCGTAAGCACGCCTCCGTGCTGGTCAGCGAGCTGGAGGCCGCTGGGCAGAGCTTCCAGCTCGTTCTGGCCGAGCTGCCCGACGGCAGGCTGGAGGCGCCGCTGCCGGCAGCCCTGCATGACGCGCTCGTGGTCCTGGCCGGGGCGGCCCGACAGGTGGCCTCAGACGTACGAGACCAGGTCCGCGCCCTGGGCCATGACCGCTCCGGCGAGGCGGCCGGGGCGCTGGCGGTCGCCCGCACCGCCGTCGGTGACCTGGCCGATGCCCTGGACCGCATGACCTCCGACTCGGTGGCCCAGGGCCGGGACGTCGCCTGGATCGAGCGGCCCCGCATGGGGGCCGAGCCCCCGCGGCTCCTCCTGGCCCCCATCGAGGTCGCCGGCTCGGTGGCGAGCCATCTGCTAGGTGGTCGCGCCAGCGTCATGACGTCGGCGACCCTTGCCCTGGGGGACAGCTTCGACCCCATGGCCCGCGCCCTGGGGCTGCCTCTGGCCGAGCAGCCCTGGAAGGGCATCGACGTGGGATCCCCCTTCGACTACCCCCGCCAGGGCATCCTCTACGTGGCTGCCCACCTGCCTCGCCCCGGCGCCGGCATCTCTGAGGCCGCCCTGGATGAGATGCTCGCTCTGGTCGAGGCCTCCGGCGGAGGTATGCTGGGTCTGTTCTCCTCCCGGCGCGCTGCTCAGGAGGCTGCCGAGGTGCTGCGAGGGGCCACCGACCTGCCCGTGTACGCCCAGGGGGACGACCAGCTGCCCACCCTGGTGCAGGCCTTCACCGACGACGAGGCCGCCTGCCTGGTGGGCACGCTCTCGCTGTGGCAGGGGGTGGACGTGCCCGGGCGAACCTGCCGGCTCGTCGTCATCGACCGTATCCCCTTCCCCCGCCCCGACGACCCGGTCGCCCAGGCCCGCACCGACGCCGTCGTGGCCGCAGGAGGCAACGGGTTCATGAGCGTGTCCGCCACCCACGCCGCTCTGCTCCTGGCCCAGGGGGCGGGCCGCCTCATCCGTCGCAGCCAGGACCGCGGCGTCGTCGCCGTCCTGGACTCCCGCCTGCGCACCGCCCGCTACGGGGGATTCCTCACCCGCTCCATGCCCGCCCTGTGGCCGACGACGAAGCCCGACGTGGTCCGCGCCGCCCTGCGGCGCCTGTCAGTCCGCCCTGACATCCCGACAGGGGAATGAATCCGTCGGCTGGGCCCTTAGGTATGTGCCCCTCGGGAGGATGTGCACGTAGGCTTGGCGGGAGCGGGTGCTTGCGCCCTGCGGTCCTGCCCAGCAGATCCCATTGAGGAGAAGAACGTGTCAGACCACATCACCACTACCGCTGAAGGCTCCTACCCCACCAACCGTTCCGGTCGTCCCTCCAAGGTCGCCGTCATCGGCGCCGGGGCCGTCGGCTCCACTCTCGCCTACGCCTGTGTGACCAAGGGCGTTGCCCGCGAGGTCGTTCTGCAGGACATCGTCAAGGAGAAGGTCGAGGCCGAGGCCCTCGACATCGCCCAAGGAATCCAGTTCACCTCCGCAGGCTCCGTCGCAGGCTCCGACGACCCCGAGATCTGTCGCGATGCGGACGTCATCGCCATCACCGCCGGTGCCAAGCAGAAGCCCGGACAGTCCCGCCTCGAGCTCGCCGGCGCCACCGTCGGCATCATGGAGAAGATCCTTCCCAAGCTCGTGGAGGTCGCTCCCAACGCCATCTTCGTCCTCGTGGCCAACCCGGTGGATGTGGTCACCTACTGCGCCAAGAAGATCACCGGCCTTCCCGAGAACCAGGTCTTCGGTTCCGGAACGGTGCTGGACACCGCACGTATGCGCTACCTCATCTCCCTGGAGACCGGCACAGCTGTGCAGAACATCCACGGCTACATCGCTGGTGAGCACGGCGACTCCGAGGTGCCGCTGTGGTCCTCCACCGAGATCGGCGGCGTGCCGATCACCCAGTGGGGAACCACCCTCGATGGCGGCGTGTTTGACGAGGCCAAGCGTGAGCGCATCGCCCACGACGTCGTCCGTTCCGCCTACCGCATCATCGAGGGCAAGGGGGCGACCAACTACGCAGTCGGTCTGGCGGTCCAGCGCATCATCGGTGCCGTCCTCAACGACGAGCAGCGGGTGCTGACCATCTCTCCGCTGCTGGACAACTGGCACGGTATCTCCGATGTATGCATGGCCGTCCCCACGATCGTGGGCCGTGAGGGCGCCGGGCGCCGCCTCGAGCTCCCTCTGACCGCTGATGAGGAGGAGCGTCTGACCGCCTCCGCCGACCACCTGCGCGAGGTCGCGCGCGGTCTGGGTTACTGAGCCACTGACCTGAGTCTAAGCAGAGTCTGAGCAGAGTCACTGAAGGCCCGCCCCCGGTCACCGGGGCGGGCCTTCAGGTGTAGGACTGCGAGCGGCTACAGGGAACGCAGGACCGTGACCACCTTGCCCATGATTGTGGCCTGGTCGCCGTCGATCGGGGTGTAGCTGGAGTTGCGGGGGAGCAGCCACTGGTGACCGTCGCGACGTGAGAGCACCTTGACCGTCGCCGAGGCGCCATCGACGTCCTCGACCATGGCCGCCACGATCTCGCCGTTGGCCGCGTCGGGCTGTGAGCGCACCACCACCCAGTCGCCGTCGCAGATGGCGGCCTCGATCATCGAGTCGCCGTGCACCTCCAACATGAAGAGCTCTCCGTCGCCAGTCAGGCGACGGGGCAGGGCCATGACGTCGGTGACGTCCTGCTCCGCCAGGATGGGGGTCCCGGCCGCGATGCGACCCACCAGCGGCACGGCGACCGCGTCCCCGTCCTCAACGCCCGGGATCCTGGGAGCCTCGAGCGAGGTCGCTCGGCTGGAACCGGCAGACGCGTCCGCATGGGTGCCGGTGTCACCGGTGACGACCTCCATCGCCCGAGGACGATTGGGGTCTCGGCGCACCAGCCCCAGGCGCTCGAGCTTGTCCAGCTGGTGCTTGACGGAGGATGGGCTGGTCAGGCCCACCTGCTCGCCGATCTCCCGCAGCGAGGGCGGGTAGCCATGGGCGGTGACGGCCTCGCGGACCGCCTTGTAGACCGCGCGAGCGCGCTTGTCGAGGCCGCCGATGGCCTCGGCGACCGTTTCGGAGACGTCTGCGCCGGTGCGTGGGGCCGACGCCGGTGAGGCGCCCCGGTCTGCTGTGGTGCTCATGGTCCTGGCCCTTCCTGCCGGACAGCCCTTGGGCCCGTAGGCGTTAAGGGCGCGGAATAGATGTCGGTGCTCCGTGATCGTCTTGGATGCAACAAGCCTAATGGCGAGACGACCACGATTCAAACACATGTTCGAAGAAGTGCTGGACGTGTCGCCCGTCGGGCGCTAGTGTGTCGAACAAACGTTCGTCGAACATGTGTTCAGGAGGTAACTATGAGTGCCATCGCCGTCCCGCCCTCGCCTCGCTCGACGTCTCGGTCTCAGAGCCGCAGGCGCGCCGCCGGGCAGGCCTCCTGCCGTCCTCGGCTGCGGCTGGTCACGGAGGACTTCGTCCCCGAGGTCCGGTCGCGTCTCGAGGGCGACGAGACCGGGCTGCGCTCGACGCCGCCTGCCTCCCTGTCGGCGACGTCGCCGATGCGTCGTCCCTCCACACCTGCGGCTCTGCGTGATCGCCGCTCGGAGCTGGAACGGATGGCTCCGCAGCACCCGGCAGTGCGGGCCGCCCGGCTGCGCGAGGGTGCTCGGCGAGGTGTGGCTGCGCTGAGTGCTCAGCAGGACGTCCCTTCCCCGTCGCAGCGGGATGGGAGGGTGGGGCGAGCGGCTCATCCTCGGGTGATCCTGCGCATCCTGCGAGGCGGCTCCCTCGGCGTCGTGGCAGCGATCGCGCTCGTCTGCTGCGGACTCCTGGTCGGCGTCCTGATGGGAATGGCCTCCCCGAGCTCCGCTGCGACGGCCGCTCAGGAGTCGGCCGGCACGACCACCACGGTGGTTCGTCCAGGGGAGTCGCTGTGGGAAATCGCCGCTGCGAGTGGTACCGCGGACGTCTCGGGGATGGTGACTCGGATCGTCGAGCTCAACGACCTCCGGGGCACCACTGTTCATGCTGGGCAGACCCTCGAGATTCCCGCAGCATGATGAGGGTCGGTGCGGGCCGCACTGCGAGGCAGGCTTGCGGGGCGGCCCGCCGGGCGTTTACTCTCCGATGAATTGACAGGTAGTCCAGTGAGATCGGAGGTCGGAGGCGTGCACTGCCCCTTCTGCCGTCATGACGGCTCCCGGGTCGTCGACTCCCGGACCGCGGAGGATGGAACCTCGATCCGTCGTCGCCGTGAGTGCCAGCAGTGCGGACGCCGTTTCACCACCTTGGAGACCGCCAGCCTGTCGGTCCGTAAGCGCTCCGGTGTCGTCGAGCCCTTCAGTCGGGACAAGGTGATGGTCGGGGTCAGACGTGCCTGCCAGGGACGCCCCGTCTCCGATGACCAGCTCGCGTTTCTGGCGCACAAGGTTGAGGAGGCGATCCGAGCGGGCGGTCAGGCCCTGGTCGACTCCCACGACGTCGGACTGGCGATCCTCGGCCCGCTGCGAGAGCTGGACCAGATCGCCTACCTGCGCTTCGCCTCGGTCTACTCCTCCTTCGACTCCCTGGAGGACTTCGAGCGCGCCATCGCCGAGCTGCGTCGCGTCGAGGTCGTCTCCTCCTAACCTCAGGAGTGCGCCTGCTGCGGCAGGCGCTGGCTGTAGGCAGGCGTGGCAGACTTGGGGTCATGCGCGTTCTCATCGTCTCCGACTGCTACGCGCCCAGGCTGGGCGGCATCGAGACCCAGGTGCGGGATCTCGCCCGCAACCTGAGGCTGGCCGGTCACGAGCCCGCCGTCGTCACTGCGACACCGGTCGGCGACAATCGCGGTCGCAGCGTCGAACGGGTCGACGGCTTCCCGGTCTTCCGCACCTCCGTGCGTCTGCCCAGTGAGTTGCCCGTGCACCCACGAGCCGGACGCGAGCTCGATGATCTTATGTCCCGCCTGCGTCCCGACGTCGTTCACGCCCATGTCGGCATCGTCTCCCCCTTCGCCTGGTCCGGCATCGCCGCGGCCCGCCGAGCGGGGCTCCCTCTGGCCGTCACCTTTCACTGCGTGCTGGGGCCGTGGGCCCCAGTCGCCGGGGCGCTGGGGCCGGTCAGCCCCGTGCGAGGATGGCAGCGCAGCGGCGCCGACCTGACGGCTGTCTCGTCCATGCTCGCCGCCGAGGTCCGACGCGCCGGCGCTCACGATCCGGTGACTGTGCTGCCCAATGGCATCACCATCGATGACTGGCGCCTGGAGCGCCCCGGCCCTGAGGAGCGCCGACCTCATCGGCCGGTGACGGTGGTCGCCTCCCTGCGGTGGATCGAGCGCAAACGCCCTCTGCAGGTCGTGCGCGCCTTCGCGCAGGCGGTCAGGAGCACCCCGGGCTGCGACGCCGTCCTGGCGATGTACGGGGACGGTCCGCTGCGCGACAGGCTCGCCCGGGAGGTCGCCGACTCCGGCCTGTCCGAGCGCATCAGCCTCGTGGGGCGCGTTGAACGCAGTGAGCTCGCCCGGGCCTTCACCCACGCCGACATCTACCTGCAGACCTCTCCCGCTGACTCCTTCGGCATCTCCACCCTCGAGGCCCGTAGCGCGGGGCTGGCGGTGGTCGCCCTGCGCTCCAGCGGGGTCAGTGACTTCGTGACCGACGGCGTCGACGGTCTCCTCGCCGACGACGACGCCGGCCTGGCTCGGGAGCTCGCTGCGCTCCTGGGGGATGACGAGCTGCTCGAGCGCATCAAGGCGCACAACTACGAGATCGCCCCGCTGCCCGAGTGGGGCTCCGTGGTGCAGATGAACGTCGAGGCCTACCGTCGTGCCATCGACCTGAAAGGCGCTCGCTGACCGCAGGCGAGTCCCGGGGAGATTCGAAGGCTCGGGGGTGTCAGGCCGCGCTGGTGTCGCTGAGGACCTCGGAGAGGCGGCGTGCCGCCGCCATCACCACATGACCGTGTGCACGGCCGGGCTGACGCCCCATCCGCTCGATGGGGCCGGAGATCGACATCGCGGCGACGACCCTGCCTCCTGGCCCGCGTACCGGTGCCGACACCGAGGCGACGCCCGGTTCGCGCTCTCCGACGGACTGAGCCCATCCTCGGCGTCGGACCGCCGAGAGCATGGTGGCGGTGAAACGGGCTCCCACCAGGCCGCGGTGCAGCCGGTCGGGCTCCTCCCAGGCGAGGAGCACCTGGGCCGCGGAGCCGCCCTGCATGGACATGGTGGCGCCCACGGGGATGGAGTCGCGCAGCCCGATGGGGCGCTCGGCATTGGCCACGCAGATGCGTACATCTCCCTGACGGCGGTAGAGCTGTGCCGACTCGTGGGTCTTGTCCCGCAGTGCCGTCAGCACCGGTCCGGCGGCGGACAGGAGGTGGTCCTCGCCCGCGGCGCTGGCCAGCTCGGTGAGCCTGGGGCCCAGGATGAAACGCCCCTGGGAGTCACGGGCGACCAGGCGGTGGAACTCCAGGGCGACCGCGATGCGGTGTGCCGTGGGACGGGCCAGGTGGGTGGTGGACACGAGCTGGGCAAGGGTTGCCGGGCCTGATTCCAGCGCGCTCATCACCAGAGCCGCCTTGTCGATGACGCCGACGCCGCTGCTGCTGTCGTTCTCTAAGGAGCCGTCCATAATCTGATACTGACATTTCAAGGTATGAGATTTCAAGTTAGGGTCATGTATGGAAGCGGCACAGTGTCAGCATCCTGAGGTCAAGGCTCCGGTCGGTGATCTCAGGCGCGGCGCGGCCGCCTCTCGCGGTTGCTGCGAGGCCCTGGATGCTCCTGGCTCGATGCGATCGCGAACACCTGTTTCTGAGAGGATGAAGTCGATGGGAATGACTCTCGCCGAGAAGGTCTGGCGTGATCATGTGGTGTCCAAGGGTACCGACGGTGCTCCTGACCTGCTGTACATCGACCTTCATCTGGTCCACGAGGTCACCAGTCCCCAGGCCTTCGAGGGGCTGCGTCTGGCCGGACGCACGGTCCGTCGTACCGACCTGACGATCGCCACCGAGGACCACAACACCCCCACCGTGGACATCGACCTGCCGATCGCCGACGTCACCAGTCGCGCTCAGATCGAGACCCTGCGCGCCAACTGCGCCGAGTTCGGGGTGCGTCTGCACTCCCTGGGGGACGCCGATCAGGGGATCGTCCACGCCGTCGGCCCGCAGCTGGGGCTGACTCAGCCCGGCATGACCGTTGTCTGCGGCGACTCCCACACCTCCACCCACGGCGCCTTCGGGGCACTCGCCTTCGGTATCGGAACCTCCCAGGTCGAGCACGTCCTGGCCACCCAGACCCTGCCCATCGCCCCCTTCAAGACGATGAGCGTCACCATCGACGGTGAGCTGCCCTCGGGCAGCGGGGCCAAGGACATCATCCTGGCCATCATCGCCAAGATCGGTACCAACGGGGCCCAGGGGCACGTCATCGAGTACCGCGGCCGCGCCATCGAGCAGCTCTCGATGGAGGCCCGTATGACGATCTGCAACATGAGTATCGAGGGCGGGGCGCGGGCGGGCATGATCGCCCCCGACCAGACCACCTTCGACTACCTCAAGGACCGGCCTCACGCCCCAGTCGGTGAGGACTGGGACGCGGCCGTGGAGTACTGGTCCAGCCTGCGCACGGACCCCGACGCCGTCTTCGACACCGAGGTCGTCCTCGAGGCCAAGGACATCGAGCCCTTCGTCACCTGGGGCACCAATCCGGGGCAGGGGCTGCCGCTTTCCGCCACGGTTCCCGACCCCGAGGACATCGCCGACGCCACCGAGCGGCTCGCCGCCGAGCGGGCCCTGGAGTACATGGACCTCGTACCGGGAACACCTCTGCGCGACATCAAGATCGACACCGTCTTCATCGGCTCGTGCACCAACGGTCGTATCGAGGACCTGCGGGCCGCCGCCGAGGTGGTGCGCGGACGCAAGAAGGCCGAAGGGCTGCGCATGCTCGTGGTACCGGCCTCTGCGCGAGTGCGTCTGCAGGCCGAGGCTGAGGGGCTGGACCAGGTCTTCAAGCGATTCGGGGCCGAGTGGCGCAACGCCGGCTGCTCCATGTGCCTGGCCATGAACCCGGACAAGCTCTCCTCCGGTGAGCGCGCCGCCTCCACCTCCAACCGCAACTTCGAGGGGCGTCAGGGCAAGGGCGGGCGCACCCATCTCGTCTCGCCCGTCGTCGCCGCGGCCACCGCTGTGCGCGGGGCCCTGTCCGCCCCGGGGGACCTGCCTCCGCGGCCCGCCGGCTGGGAGGAGGCCGACGCCGTCGGCGACTCGGCTCCGAAAGCCCCCGGCATCCCGGTGGTCACGGCGGTTCCACCGGCCTCCGGTGTGCTCCCGATGACCGTGCTGTAGCGGTCCGGTACCGTGAATGAGACGAAAAGACGTAAGGCAAGGAGCTGACAAGGGCTGTGGACAAGTTCATCCGGCACACGGGAATCGGTGCCCCGCTGCGGCGCAGTGCCGTCGACACCGACCAGATCATTCCAGCGGTCTACCTCAAGCGCATCACGCGTACGGGCTTCGACGACGCCCTGTTCGCCTCCTGGCGTGCCGGTGAGCCCGACTTCATCCTCAACCAGGAGGCCTACAAGCGGGCCTCGGTGCTCGTGGCGGGTCCTGACTTCGGCACGGGTTCCTCGCGTGAGCACGCCGTGTGGGCGCTCAAGGACTACGGGTTCAAGGTCGTCCTGGCTCCACGTTTCGCCGACATCTTCCGTGGCAACGCCGGCAAGCAGGGACTGGTGGCCGGGATCGTGACCCAGGAGGACTGCGAGCAGCTGTGGAAGATCCTTGAGACCGAGCCGGGCACCGAGGTGACGGTGGACCTGGAGAACCGCACGGTCGAGGCCGGCTCCTTCCGCTGCGCCTTCGCCATCGACGACTACGTGCGGTGGATTCTCATGGAGGGGCTCGACGACATCTCCCTGACCCTCACTCAGGAGGACGCCATCCGCAGCTATGAGGAGGCGCGTCCGACCTTCAAGCCGCGCACCCTTCCGGCCAAGCACCTACCCGCCCAGGAGGTCGTCTCGGCCAGGGCTGCGGAGATGCCCCAGCCCTGAGAATCACTGGCGCCTGCCGGAGCCGTTGCGATCTGTCCAGGTCGCGGCGGCTTCGTTGGATTTCATCGGAGTTTCCACGGGTCTGCTATATATTGATCGGGATCTTCTGTGAGTCGAAGGCCACCTGAAGCAGACCTGAAAACGGTCCTGCCGAGCCCGCCGGTGCGCTTATGCTGGGACGGCCTCGCGCGCCCGCGCGAGGGTGGGTACCCGGCTCACGCGCACGGCATGCCCAGATGATGTCATGGAGGTGCGCATGGTCGACGGTCTGCTCCAGGTCGAGGGTGGTCGCCCGCTGACTGGTGAGAT
>ERZ773009.1910-NODE-1910-length-13809-cov-3.774975_pt1 | contig 13809 bp, 14 predicted proteins | sample MGYA00580663_ERZ773009 | MGnify/ENA primary metagenome ERZ773009 (study PRJEB29015, sample SAMEA2737969) | human oral metagenome | biome: human oral; feature: human-associated habitat; material: dental | place: China | collected 2026 ... | reverse complement strand
TTATGATTTTGTTTTATCTGACGATATAAAAAACATTGCCCAAGAAGTAAATACTGAAAATAATATTATTTTAAAAATTTCTATAACAAATAAATCATTTGACTATGTATATAATATAAATCGAACAGAGATAAAGAATAGATATAAAGTAAAGGACGATTATACTGGTGAAAGTCTATTTTCCACATTAAAAAAGACTTATTCTATTGAAGATTTAGATGACTATACTGCATATAGTTATTTAGTTTTAAATAGAAAAGTTGAATTACAGGGAGATAAAGCATATATTCCTATTACTCTTACTTATGGAATTTCTGAGCCTTGTGTTTCTCATATAAAAGAAAAGTTTGAAAACAATAAGGGATTTACTGTTTCGATGGAACCAATAAGACATTATCCTAATGGGGAATTAGCTTCTCATATTTTAGGATATATCGGAAAAATTTCTCAACAGGATGAAATTGAAAAATATACTAAAGATAAGGGATATTCTTCGGATAGCTTTATTGGAAAAACAGGAGTTGAAGAAAGTCAGGAAGTTTCTTTAAAAGGACAAGATGGTTTTAAGAAAGTAATGGTTGATAATAGAGGAAATAGAACAGAAACAATTTCTGAAACGCAGGCTGTTCCTGGAAAAAATGTATATCTATCAATAGATTCAGACTTACAAAAAGTAGCAGAAGAGTCTTTAAAACGTACTTTGGAATCTATTAGAAATGGAAGCGAGTATAAAAGTAAGTGGGGAAGTTATAAACCTAACGAAAGTCACAAAAATGCAACAAGTGGAGCAGTTGTTGTGCTTGATGTTAAAACTGGAAAAGTTTTAGCACTTGCGAGTTATCCTTCTTATGATCCAAATCTTTTTGTAACAGGGATTTCAAATAGTGATTGGATAAGTTTATTTCCGGAAGACGCAAGAGATTTTCTTGCTCCTAGACCTTTATATAATATTGCAACACAAAGTATTTCACAACCGGGTTCTACATTTAAACTTGCAAGCGCATTAGCGGCTCTTGAAAAAGGATTAAATCCCAATGAAAATATTAATTGTCAGGGTGTAATGGATGTTGGAGATACTAAATTCGGCTGTTGGATATGGAATCAATATAAAAGAACACATGGAAATGAAAATTTAAGAACTGCTTTAAGAGATAGCTGTAACTACTACTTCTATGCTTTGGCATTAGGAGAAAATCCTAAATCGAATAAAAAAACAGGAACTAAAATTACAATTGAAGATTTGTCTAAAACTGTAAAAGAATTGGGACTTGGAGAAAGAACAGGTATTGAGATAAATGTACCAAAAGAAAGTAAAGGAGTTGTTCCTGATTCAAATACTAAAAAATCTTTAACTAAAGCTATGTTAAAGCAAAAATTGGAAAAAGAAATTGATAAATATATCTTAGATGATAAAAACAAAGAAGATTATGACTTTAATAAAATAATTGATACTATTGTAAACTGGGCTGATGAAGAAACAGTTCCTTCGAGAACAGAAGTAATTAAAAGACTGGAAAAATTGGAACTAAAGGCTGAAGAAACAGTCGGAAATTCAAAAGTTACTTTAGCAGATATGATAAAATTTGATTATTTAAATCAAGCTTCTTGGTCTAATGCGGACTCTTTAAATACTGTAATTGGACAAGGGCAAAATGCTTATACACCTATACAAATGGCAAGATATATGGCTATGATTGCAAATGGGGGACAAAAGTTAAAAACGTCTGTTATTGAAAAAATAGTAAGTCATGATAATAAGACAGTGTCATTTCAAAATAATCCTGAAACTGAAAAATCAACTTTTAATCCTAAAAATTTAAAATATATTTTAGAAGGAATGAATATGGCATCTAAAACTTCTGAAAATTCTAAAATTTTTAAAAATTTACCGATAGAAATTGGTACAAAAACAGGTACAGCACAAAAAAGTGGAATCAATCCTGTTACTGGACAAGCATATGATAATTATGCTTGGAATGTTTCTTTTGCACCTTATAATAAGCCGGAAATTGCTATTGCTACTGTAATATTTCAAGGTGGAGCTGGTGCATATTGTGGACCAATTGTCAGAGATATCATTGGACAATATTTAGATAATAAATCTGAATCCGGAGAAAAAATTCAATCTGATAAACAAAATGACAATAATTCAGAAAATGGTGAAAATTTAATTGGAGATTAGTATAAAAAGTATTGAAATTTTAGTTATTTTGATATATAATGTACTAGACTAAATAATTTAGGAGGTTTTATATGAAATTCAAAAAGACTTTCGCAGCACTTCTAGTTGGTGCTATGATTCTAACAGGTTGTTCTTCTAAACCTGATGAAAAAAAAGAAACAAAAACAGAAGAAAAAAAAGAAAATACTAAAAAGCCAATCAAATATGCAATGGTAACTGATACTGGTGGTGTTAATGACCAATCATTTAACCAATCTGCTTATGAAGGCTTAAAAGAATTACAAAAAGAAGGAATAATTGAAAAACCTACTTATGTTGAAAGTAAACAAGCTTCTGATTACAAGACAAATCTAGAAACTTTACTTGATGGTAAAAATGATTTAATCGCTGGAATTGGTTTTGCATTAGCAAAAGATATTGAAGCTGCAGCAAAAGCTAATCCTGATCAAAAGTATGTAATTATTGATTCCTCTTTTGAAAACACTCCAAAAAATCTTATCGGAACAATTTTTGCAGATAATGAAAATTCATTTTTAGTAGGATATTTGGCAGGAACATTAACTACTTCAAATAAAGTTGGTTTCGTTGGTGGTATTACATCTCCATTAATCAAAAAATTTGAAGCAGGTTTTAGAGCTGGCGTTGAACAAGCAGCAAAAGACAATAATAAAAAAGTAGAAGTTGTTGCTCAATATGCTGAAAGTTTTGGAGACGCTACTAAAGGTAAAGCCATTGCAAACAGTATGTACTCATCAGGAGTTGATATGATTTTCCATGCATCAGGTGGTACAGGTAATGGTGTTATCGAATCAGCAAAAGAAAATAAAAAATTTGTATTCGGTGTAGATAGAGATCAATCTTACTTAGCACCTGAATATGTTATAGCTTCTACAATCAAAAAAGTAAATGAAGCTATTAAGAGCGTTGGTAAAGACTTATACGAAGGAAAATTTAGAGGTGGAGAAACTATTGAATTTTCACTTAAAACAAATGGTGTTGACGTTGCATATGGAAAAGAAGATCAATTAAAGATTAAAATTCCTAATGAATTAAAACAAAAAATTGAAGAATTAAAGAAGAGCATTGCAGACGGTAAAATTACAGTGCCAACAGAAGTAAAATAAATTATTAATTAAAAGGAAGCGAAGGCTTCCTTTTTCATTTAAAATAACCTTACTGATATTTACCTTTTGCTGCTAATATTATATAATATTATTGTTAAATATAATTAAGGAGATTATCAAATGAAAAATGAATTAATTCTTGTCGTTGATTTTGGAGGGCAATATAATCAATTAATTGCTAGAAGAGTAAGAGATCTTAATGTGTATTGTGAAGTTGTTCCTTATAATAAAGCAGTTAATGAAATAAAGAGAAAAAAACCTATCGGCATAATTTTTACAGGTGGACCAAATAGTGTTTATGACGAAAAAGCGCCAAAAATTGAAAAAGAAATTTTTGAATTTAATATACCAATTTTGGGATTATGTTATGGAATGCAATTAATATCTCAAACATTTGGTGGAGTTGTTGAAAAAGCTGACAAAAAGGAATTTGGAAAAACTTTGTGCATCAAAGATAAAAATTCAAAACTTATTTCAAATATGAAATCTGAAACAACTGTTTGGATGAGTCATCAAGATCAAGTTGTAAAACTTCCAGAAGGATTTGACTGTATTCAACATACTGATACATGTCCTTATGCTGGAATAGAAAATGAAGAAAAGAAAATTTATGCAGTTCAATATCATCCAGAAGTTAATCACTCAGAAGAAGGAAAAGAATTAATAAAATCATTCCTTTACGATATTTGTAATGCAAGTGGTGATTGGACAATGCAAAACTTTATGAATGAACAAATACAAAAAATAAAACAAACTGTAGGAGATAAAAAAGTTTTATTAGCTCTTTCAGGAGGAGTTGACTCTTCTGTTTGTGCATCTTTACTTTCAAAAGCTATTGGAAGCCAATTAACTTGTGTATTTGTTGATACAGGACTTATGAGAAAAAATGAAGGTAATGAAGTAGAAGAAGCTTTTAAAAATGATGAATTAAATTTTGTAAGAGTAAATGCAAAAGACAGATTTTTAGAAAAACTAAAAGGAGTAACGGATCCTGAACAAAAAAGAAAAATAATTGGTGAAGAATTTATTAGAGTTTTTGAAGATGAAGCTAAAAAAATAGGTCAAGTAGATTATTTAGCACAAGGAACAATATATCCGGATGTTATTGAATCAGGACTTGGAGATGCAAAAGTTATAAAATCACATCATAATGTAGGGGGACTTCCAGATGTTGTAGATTTTAAAGATTTAATAGAACCTTTAAGAGACTTATTCAAAGATGAAGTAAGAAGACTAGGTTTAGAACTTAAAATGCCAGAATATTTAGTTTTCAGACAACCATTCCCGGGACCGGGTTTAGGAATAAGAGTAATGGGTGAAGTAACAGAAGAAAAATTAGAAATACTAAGAAATGCAGATGCAATATTTAGAGAAGAAATAACAAAAGCAGGAGAAGATAAAAATATAAGTCAATATTTTGCAGTTATTACAAATAACAAAACAGTTGGAGTAATGGGGGACTTTAGAACATATGATTACACTCTAGCACTAAGAGGAGTTACAACAACAGACTTTATGACAGCTGATTGGGCAAGAATTCCATACGAAGTATTAGACAGAGTTTCCGTAAGAATAGTAAACGAAGTAGAAAATATAAACAGAATTGTCTATGACATAACAAGCAAACCACCAGCAACAATCGAGTGGGAATAGAGTAGATTTACTCATAAATGGTTTAAAATCAAGATTTACAGCTTGCTGAAATAAGCAACTGGGACAAAATTGGGTAAAGATTTCAAAAAGAATAATCTCAGCAATTGTTCAAAGTGGCTTTACAAATGAATACAAAAAAATTAGACCGTAGCGTGAGTGCTTCGGTCTTTTTGTGTTTCTTTGGAAGTAGATATTCCAGGCAAATGCTATTTATATAAATGAGTATTTAATGATTATCAATAAAACTTATTCTACATATTCTTTCCAAGTTTTATTATATAATTGATTGCAACATTCTTCTCTTAGTAATAGTCTAAAAAATCTTAGAAAATTGATATTAATAGTCCCATTGTCTTTTTCGTATATATAACGCCAATACTCGAAAGCATTAGAAATACTATCTAATAATTCATCAAACATACTTTTATTATCTGAATTGAATATTTCTTGCATTTTTTCCTTGACTAATAAAGCAGTATCATAATCTTTTTCTTTGAATAATTGCCATAATTTTTTTAAATCGTGACCACCACCCGCTTTTTTATCTCTGATTTCCTTAACAGATACACCATGAATAACTAATAGTGTTTTAATAAATACCTCACAGGCAAAAGCAGAATTGACAATGCCTGATACAGTATGAGATTTAAACCTATATTCAATAATGTTATTAGGCTCTATTTCACAACACATTGCACAATCAGAAAAAGCACAAGCCTGCTCAAACATACGGTGTGGATCTAATACATTTTTTTCTTTCATATAGTATCCTCTTCTACAAATTATAATTTGACCATTCCTATTTATCACATGAAAAAATTTTTTGAGTCATAAGTCTATAAAAGTTCTATGCTATGCATATGATTATTACTTTATCTATGCTTCTTCAAAAATCGTGATTTCTTAGGAAAAGACAACTTCCAATCTTCAAACTCTTCGTCTGTAATTTCCCCGTTATAGTGTTTCTTTCTCATTTCGTCCCATTCGACTAAAAAATCATCAAAATGTGGATTATGAGATAGTAGTGCAGTAGGTTCACCGTTTCCTGCAAGGGGATGGAACTTCATTTCCTTTTCATAGTCAAAGATAATATGCATAATCTCAAAAATAGAGTTTGGATCATGGTCGATTAAAGCGGAAATATCACAGTTAAGTGCATCTGCTATTTTTCGTAATTGTTCAATGTTCGGTGATCTATTTCCCAATTCATAATTACGAATTGCAGCATCAGTCAGTCCGGACATGATGGCAAGCTCTTTTTGTGTTAGTTTTCTAAATAAGCGAATTTGCTTTAATTTCTTACCAGAAATCATTTCAAGACTCCTCTCTTAAAAATTCTCTATTATATTTTATCACAGATTGAACCTTAGCACAACAGAAGTGTTCTGTACATAACAGAAAATAATCCCGTAATAATAGCCTGTACGGAATAATAAAAATTATAATAGGGCTTGACAGAACAAAAATGAACTACTATAATATAGAGATATAGTTCAAATATGAACTGTTAGAACGCAAGATATTTAGATTGACGCTCGTCCTATCTCAAGACATGGATGCAGAACCTTGCAAAAACTATGAATTGAAAGGAGGGCTAAAAATGCAAAAGATATTCATGACAGCAAAAGAAGTTCAAGATTTTTTAGGAGTCAGCAGAACGACTGCATATCAGTTGATAAATGAAATGAATCAAGAACTGACAAAGCTCGGCTATCGAGTACAAAGAGGTAAAGTGAATCTACAGTATTTCATGGAAAAGTATTGTTATGGAAAAGAATTAAGAAGAGAGGTATAGAAATGGGTGCATATAAAGATGAAAATAAAAACGGCACTTGGTACTGCAAGTTCAGTTATGTGAATTGGAAAGGGGAAAAGCTATATAAGAAAAAAAAGGTTTTTCAACAAAGAAGGAAGCTTTGAATTGGTAAAAAGAGTTTCTATCACAACAAGCCGGAACGGTTGAAATGAGATTTAGGGAATTCTTTGAACTGTATAAAAGAGATAAAAAGCCACGTATTAGAGAGAACACATGGCGAACTAAAGAAGCGATCGTTATGACTAAAACCATGCCATATTTGGGAGATTTGTTAATAAATGAAATTAGCAATGTAGCCATTATACAGTGGCAGAATGAATTGATGAAAATTAAAGATGATAGAGGTCAAACATATTCACCGACTTATCTTCGGACAATACATGCTCAACTTAACAGTATCCTAAATCATGCTTGTAGATATTATAGTTTGAAAACTAACGTGGCAAGAGATGTTGGCACTATGGGAGAAAAAGAAGCTGATGAAATGTCGTTCTGGACACAGGAAGAATATGAGTCGTTTATTAAAGTGGTTAAGGACAAGCCACAGTCGTTTTATGCTTTTGAAATTCTTTATTGGTGTGGTCTTAGAATGGGAGAACTTTTGGCATTGACTAAAGAAAAAATTGATTTCAAGACTGGAACTATAAAAATTGATGAATCGCTACAAAGAATTGATGGCAAATGAGGTAGCTGATGAATGGACACTTGAACCATCTATAAAAAGTAAGAAGATCATAATTGACGGTGTGGTCAGGGTAAGCAAGAAGTTTTATAAACGAAATATTAATACAGATTTTGTTGAGGTTAATGCAGAGAACATACCATTCTAAAAGTTTTGAAAAAGTCTGCTACCACTACTTTGCTACCAATAAAACAGGTAGTGAGGTAGTGGTAGCGACAACTTCTAACTTTCACAGAATTTACCGAAACGAATCGCAGAGTATTTCTGTGATAGTTAAGAGCATGAAAAAGATTGATAAATGAAATGTAACATTAACTTTAATAGCAAGCACAGTAATTGTGTGTACACTTACGGAAAAATGACTTTAGAAATCAAATCGGAGATTTAATTTCGAGTAACATTTTTAGCTTGTTAGGGAGAACCCTAAGACCCCAAAACTTAATAGAAGGAGGATATTTAAGATGGAAAATAGAAAAAGAAATGTAAGGTTGAGATTTGATTTAACAGATAAAGAAAAAGAATTATTTGAAAGGAAAAAGGAAGAAAGCGGAGCGAAAAGTATGAGTAATTTTATACGAAAAACAGTTTTAGAAAAGGAAATTTATGAAGTTGATTTGGAGCCTTTGAAAAATTTATACGGAACATTATCCGTTGTCACAAATAAAATAAATCAGATTGCTAAGAGAGTAAATCAAACAGGATTTATTTATAAAAGTGATATTGATGATATGAAAAAATCTATTGATAATTTCTCAAAAGAAGTGTGGGACATACATTCATTATTGCTGAAGAGGAAAAAATGATTTATAATAAATGAAGTGCTAATAACTTCTTACAGCTGTATATTTTAACAGTTGTAAGAAATTATTATTTGTGATATAATTTTTTAAAATGTAGGAGGTATAAGTGGTGAGTAATGAAATTAAATTTTTAATAGATGATGTGCTTAGTGAAAAGAACTTGAGTAAAAACTGGCTAGAAGAAAATGCTAAGTTGCAAAGAAGTCAGTTAAACTCCTATGCAAATAATAAAGTGAAAAGAATAGACCTTGATGTATTAGCAAGGATGTGCATTGCGTTGAATGTTGAGGTTGGAGATATTATGAAAATTCAACATAAAATCGGAGGAAGATAAATGGAAACGAAAGTGGTAATTATTCCAGATGGTAAAATATGTGATTATATTGATGGTAAATTTAGAAATGATACGCCAGAAGAATATGTAAGACAAACTGTTGAAAAAAGACTTGTCAATGAACATAAATACTCAAGAGATAGAATATGTGTTGAATATACTGTCCAAATAGGTTCTGGGAAGAAAAGAGCAGACATTGTAATTTTTCCTGATGAAGAAACAGATAAAAAACAAGAAAATATTAAGATAATAATTGAATGTAAAAGTGAAAAGATAGAAGCCAATAATGCTAAGGATGGTGTGGCTCAATTAAAATCATATATGTCGGCTTGCCCTAATGCTGAATGGGGGATGTGGACAAATAGTAAAGAAAAGTTTGTCTTTAAAAAATTTACTGATGATAAAGGTGTAATTCAGTTTATGGATTACAATGATATACCATCTGCAGATGGCAATATTGATGATATCAATCGTCCAAAGAGAACCTCACTTAAGAATGCGTCAGATGACAATCTTTTATTTACATTTAAGACTTGCCACAATCACATTTATGTAAATGAAGGAATGCAGAAACAGCCAGCATTTTTTGAGCTGCTTAAAGTTATTTTTTGCAAAATTGAAGATGAAAGAAATATCCCAAAGGCTCTTGAATTTTACGCAACGAGTGAAGAACGCTCTAATTCAGATGGACAATTAACGGTTAAAAATAGAATTGAAAAAATATTTGACCGCGTAAAAAAAGAAAAAAAGAATGCAAAAATTTTTGATCCTAATGACACTATAAAACTTAACCCCAGAACATTATCATATATTGTTAGTGAAATTCAAAAATACAGCTTACTTAATACAAGAATTGACATTAAAGGAAAAGCTTACGAGGAAATTGTTGGTGCAAATTTGCGTGGCGATAGGGGAGAGTTTTTTACACCAAGAAATGTTATGGCGATGGTAGTAGAAATGATAAATCCAACTATCGACGAAAAGGTATTGGATTCTTCTTGTGGAACAGGCGGGTTTTTGGTAACTGCAATGACCTATGCAATGAAGCAACTGAAGATAGAATTTGAAAAAGAAACTGGCAAGTTAAAATCTGAATGGAACGATTTTGAAAAGAAAGCCTTTCAAGACAAAATCTCAGATATGGCTATGAACAATTATTTTGGATTTGATATAAATCCTGATTTAGTTAAAGCTACAAAAATGAATATGGTGATGAATAATGATGGCAGTGGTAATATTTTGCAGAATAATTCTTTACTTCAACCGCATGAATGGACAGATGATTTTAAAACAAGATTGTCAGTAGCGTTGCAGATAGATAAGAAAACACTCATCAATAAAGATAGTATAGGATACTTTGATGTTATTGTTACAAATCCACCATTCGGAAGTAAGATTCCAATTAAAGACCATGCCATATTAAGCCAATTTGATTTGGCAAAAATTTGGAAGCAAGATAAGAAAACTGGTAAATGGACGATGACGGAAAGGTATCAATCCTCTGTTTCTCCTGAGATATTATTTATCGAAAGATGCTATCAATTTTTAAAACCAGGTGGAAGAATGGGCATAGTTCTTCCTGATGCACTATTGGGTTCACCAGGAACCGGCTATATAAGAGAGTGGTTAATTAAAAATACAAAGATTATCGCAAGTGTCGATTTACATGAAGATACATTTCAACCAAGGAATGGCACTCAAACTTCCGTGTTGATTTTACAAAAGAAAACTGAGGAAGAAATTTCAAAAGAGGAATCAACTGGGCAAATGGCAGACTATAATATCTATATGGCTATAGTTGATAAAATTGGACATGATAAGAGAGGCAATACTCTTTTCAAGAGAGATAATGATGGAAATGAGATTATGATTCCAGAAAAACAAAACATATATAAACTTGATGAAACATCATCAGGATCTAAAACTGCTCAAATGGAAAGTAGAGAAAAAATTGTTGATGATCAAACAATACTTGTTCCAAATATTTTTAGAAAATGGAAAATAAATGAGGGAATATCATGGTAAATTCAGCGACAAAAAAATTAGAAAAAGAATTTATTGAAATAGTTGATTTTCCTAAAGATGATATAAGTTGGTCTAGTGTATCTTTAAGTGAAGTATTAGAAAGAGATAATAGGCTTGAAGCTTCAACTTTTAATATAGATAGAGCTCATTCGATACAACTTTTAGAAAATAGTAAATATGATTTAGTACTTTTAGGGACAAAGGAAATTGGCTTTAAGGATTGTTTTTATGGACCAAGAGCAAAAAGAAACTATTTGACAAATATAGATAGCACATCAATAGGATTTCTTGGTAGTTCAGAGATGTTAGACATATATCCAAATCCTGTTAAATTTGTTTCTCATGATAATTCTATGGTAGATTCTCTTTCTTTAACTGAAGGAACAATATTAATATCTCGCTCAGGGACTATAGGTAATGTAACTTTTGTTGGTCAAACATTATCAAAATTTTTAGTAAGCGAGCATGCAATTAGATTGGTTATGAACGAATTTCCAGGATTCGTGTATACTTATTTAAAAACTGATGTCGCACAAAATTTGCTCCACGCTGAAAAATTTGGTTCAGTAATTTTAGAAATAGAACCTGATGCTTTAAAAAACATGTTGATTCCCAATGCACCTGCCTTAATTAAGAAGAAGATACATGATTTAATAATGGATTCGTATGCTAATAGAGATGAATCAAATCGTCTTATAGATGAAGCTACAAAAATAATGATAGAAGAATTAGAACTTCCACCTATTGATGATTTAAAGAAAGAAGCTTTTTCATACAGTAGGGAAATCAACTCTTTTTCAACTAAATTAAGTGATTTAGACGGAAGATTAGAGGGAAGTTACCATATTCCTTTAATCGAAGTTATTGAAAGATATATAAGTAAAAAAGCCGAATTACGATATCTTGATGATAAAAATATTGTAAAAAGCATAATTTTACCTGGAAGATTCGCTAGAATATATGTTACAGAAAAACATGGAGTTCCTTTTATTGGTGGGAAGGATTTATTTCAATTAAAGTCAGAAACAGGAAAGTATCTATCAAAAAAAGCACATAAAAAAAGCTTGGAAAAGGAACTGTTGATAAAAGAAAATTCTATTATTTTACCATCTAGAGGTACATTGGGGTCAGCAATGCTAGCAATGCCTCATCAAATAGGGAAATATGCTATTAGTGATAACTTAATACAAATGCAATGTACTAAGGATTACGTAGGGTATATTTATATATTTCTAAATTCTGTATATGGTAAAAATCTCATATATAGGCAAAAATATGGAGGGGTTGTAAATGCAATAGAGACTGTCCAACTAGAGAAAGTATGTCTACCATTCTTGAGAGATACCGATAAAATAAAATATATAAACGATATAGCTTCGAGAGCAAATGAATTAAGATATCAGGCTTACAAGTTAGAACAAAAAGCGATTGAAATAATGAACAAAGAAGTTTTAGGCTTGTAATGAAGTTGGAGGGTTTAAAATGGGTAGATCAATAACTAATGAATTACTTGATAAATCAAAAGAAGCAATGGTATCTGCTGTACAAATTTATAATAACCCTTTAATTAAATTTAAGTCTGAGATGTTTATTATTACTGCCATTATTTCTTGGACATACCTTATGCATGCTTATTATAGCAAAAAATGTATAGACTATAGATATTTTCATATGAAAGGCAAACGGAAAAGATATGACAGGACTAAAAATGGTGCATATAAACATTGGGAGTTAGAAAGGTGTATCAATGAACAAGCTTCTCCATTAGATAAAGGTACAGCAAATAATCTGAGGTTTTTAATTGGGATAAGACATGAAATCGAACATCAGAAAACGGATAGTATTGATGAATACATTGGAGCTAAATTACAAGCATGTGCATTAAACTATAATAGAGAGATAATCAAAATGTTTGGGGATAAGCATAGCATAAAAGATAATTTGAGCTTAGCGATTCAATTTTCTCCAATATCACCAGAACAGGAACAGCTATTAAGAAAAGAATCAGTAAATGAAATACCGAGCAATGTAAAGAATTTTATTGCAACATTTGAATCAGAGTTGGATGATGAAGAATTAAAATCATTATACTATTCTTATAGGATTGTATACATTCCAATACAAGTAAATCGAGCCAATCAAGCAGATAGGGCAATAGAATTTATTTCTCCAGACAGTGACAAAGCAAAAGATGTAGAACGTGTGTTAGTTAAAGCTGTTGAAAAAGCGAAATTTTTGCCTAGTGATATCGTGAAAATGATGAATGAGGAAGGGTATTCTACATTTAGCATGCATTACCATACTCAATTATGGAAGGCAAAAGATGCTAAAAATAAAAAATATAATTATGGAGTAAAAGTATCTAAACAGTGGTATTGGTATGAAAATTGGATTGATGTAGTTAGAGATTATTGCCAAAAGAAGAATTTTTAGCTTAACTATGGATATATCTGATGCTGGAACTTGGGCTGGGACGGGTAAAAAAATCTAAAAACGAGCTTAAATTAAACAAATTTCCCAGCACTCAACAAACGTAAAGCTTTTATTTTGAACGGTTTTGGATATATTGAACAGTAGAAAAAGAAGAGTGGAAATAATATTAAAAAAGAAATATTTTGAGGAAAATTAATGGATATTAGTAAAGATAGAATTCGTATTAGAAATTCTGTTATAACAGATTGTGAGCAACTTGCTGAATGGTGGAATGATGGTAAAGTTATGGCTCATGCTGGATTTCCAAATGGATTATGTATAACTTTAGATAAAATCAAGAGCCAAATTTTACAAGAAAGTGATGAGAATGGACGTACACTTATAATTGAATATGATAATATGCCAATAGGAGAAATGAATTACCGAAATATACAAGATTACAAAGTAGAAATTGGCATTAAAATATGTAATCCTAACTATCATGAAAAAGGACTAGGGAGAGTGATTTTAAGTCTTTTTATAAAAGAGCTGTTTACTATGGGTTTTAAAGTGATTATTTTAGATACTAATGTTAATAATAAAAGGGCTCAGCATATTTACGAACTATTAGGATTTAAAAAAATAAGAATTAATTCTGATTCCTGGAAAGATCAATTAGGAAATTTACAGTCATCTATTGATTATGAATTAATAGAAGATAATTTTAACGATTATTCTTAAAGTATAAAAATTAAATAGTATTAATAGAAATAATATAGAG
>ERZ773009.1909-NODE-1909-length-13814-cov-2.874918_pt1 | contig 13814 bp, 13 predicted proteins | sample MGYA00580663_ERZ773009 | MGnify/ENA primary metagenome ERZ773009 (study PRJEB29015, sample SAMEA2737969) | human oral metagenome | biome: human oral; feature: human-associated habitat; material: dental | place: China | collected 2026 ... | reverse complement strand
AAAATAACCGCTCTTTAATCAAAATCCTTGTAAAATTCGCCAAAAAAATCGAGGCAAATTTATGCAAAAAAGTAAAAAAATCGCTCTTATTATCCTAGGCTCGCTCGCGGGCTTGCTGCTCATCTACACGCTCGCAGGCTTTTTAGGCGTTCCTTACGCACTCAAAAATACACTGCCCGCAAAGCTAAAAGACATGAACGCGAGCCTTAGCGTGGCGGAGGCTAAATTTAACCCCTTTACCTTCGAGCTAAACGTCACGTGCCCTGAGCTAAACACGACCGCGCCGCTTTTTAGCGCGGAGCAAATCGACGTCAAGCTTAAGCCTTTTTCGCTATTTAACAAGCTCGCGGAGGTCGATATCTTGCGCTTTGAGAGTCCTAGCGTAAATATCGCTAGAGATAAAAACGGCACGCTAAATTTGGCCGCGTTTTTAGGCGAGTCAAACGCGACTAGTGCCGAAAACAACAAAACTAGCAGCATAAATTTCGCTCTAAATAGTACAAAGATAATCGGCGGCTCGTTTGCCTACTCGGACGAGAGTTTAAAACAGCCTTTTAGCGCCAAATTTGAGGGCATAAACTACGAAATCTCAGGCATAAATACCGAGCAAAATAGCGCGGGCAAGCACGTTTTTGACGCAAACTCCACGCTAGCGCAAAAGCTGGACTGGCAGGGCGGCATTGACCTCGCGCCGCTTCGCGTTTACGGCGAGCTTAGCCTAAAGGACTTTAACGTCCGCCCCGTCGCTCTTAGCTTCATAGACACGCAAGATCTGCGCATAAACAGTGCGCTTATAAACGCGAAAACGAGCTACGAACTAAGTGCGGACGGCGGCGTTATCAAGGCTGCTTTAAAAAACGCCGCTTTAAATTTAAAGTCGTTTGAGGCGCAGCTAGACGGGCAAAATTTGAGCCTAGAGGAGCTTGATCTGCCCGCCATCGAGATAAATGCCGACGTTAGCGAAAAAAGAAGCTTTGCAGCCGATATTAGTGAGATAAAATTTAAAAATACGAGCTTTAAAGGCGAGGCGCAGGCAAATTTAAACAGGCTAAATTTAAGCGGCGTCGCCCTTAAGGCCGATATAAACGAAAAAGGTGATATAAACGCCTCCGCAGCGCTCAAAGCCCTGGTCGTTAGCGGGATAAATTTGACCGAAAAAAGCGTCGGCGAGATAAAGCTAAAAGACGCGAACGCAAGCGAGCTGGATGCTAAAATAAAAGGGCAAAATATCGCTGCTAGCCTAAAAAATTTGACGCTTAGCGCTACCTCCGCCCCAGTCGGTAAAAACGGCGCGGCAAGCCTAGAAAAGCTCATAATAAATGCGCCTAAATTTACGCTAGAAAATAACGCCAGTGCCGCCTCTATCGGCGAAGTAAAAGTGCAAAAAATCGCGCTAAAAACAAAAAATAAAGAGCTCGCTACCATCGCTGAAATCGGCGTGAAGGACGCGGATTTTGATCTAGCCAAAACCGCGCTTCGTATCGAAAGCGTCAGCATAAATAAGCCTAAATTTGCAACCGATATAAAAGAAAACGGCGAGCTTAGCGCTATTAGCGAGCTTGGACTAAACGGCGAAAAAACCGCTAAAAAATCAAGCGCCAAAAGCAAAACCGAAAGCGCGAAAAAACCTGCCAAATCTCAAAAAACGGCAGAAAAAAACGCCGCGAAAAAGAGCCAAAAAACCGAGCAAAAAAGCGCGAAAAATACGGAAAACGGTTTTAAATTTAGCGTTAAAAGCGTCGCCGTTACGGGTGCAGATATCGGCTTGACGCATATATTTGAGGGGCAAAAGATAACGCACAAATTTGACGGGCTAAATATAAATTTGCAAAATATCAGCGAAAATTTAGCTGCACCAGTGACCGCTAAAATCGACATGAAAAGCTCGCAAAAGCTAAATTTGGCTCTTAAGGGTAAAATCACGCCAGAACCTCTAAATATCGAAGCGGACGTGAAGCTAAACGACGCAAATTTGCCTCGCTACTTCGCCTACGCTAAAAACTATCTGGACGCGAGCCTAAAAAGCGGCGAGCTAAATGCCGAACTAAACGTAAAATACGCCGCGGATGCCTCCGTAAGCGGTAAGGCAAATATCGCAAACATCGAGCTTGCGGACGGCTCTGGCGATAAGGTTTTTGCCTTTAAAAACCTCAAACTATCTAAAATTTCGTTTGCGAAAAATTTCTTAAATTTAGAGCGCGTGACTCTGAGCGCACCGTTTTTAAAGACGCACCTAAACAAAGAGCGCGAATTTAACCTAAGTCGCCTCGTGAAAAAGAGCGAGAGCGAAAACGCGCAAAAAGCGGACGCAAAACAAGCCGCCCCTAAAAACGAAAAGGCCGCAGAGGCAGCAAAACAGCAGAAAAAAGAGGGCGAGTTTGACTTCGCTATCAAGAACATCCTTGTAGAAAACGGCGACGTGGACTTCTCCGACGCGTCGCTATTTATGCCGTTTGCGACCAAGATCACCAAGCTAGAAGGCGTGCTGATGGATATCGACAGCACTCGCCCGACGATGGGTACGTTTGAGGGCGTAGTCGGCAAGAGCGGCTTTAGCAAGATCGGGCTCAAGCTACTGCCGTATGATCCTAAAAAGAGTACGGAAGTCAAATTTAGCTTTAAAGATATCGACCTAGTCGATGTGACGCCTTATAGCGGACAGTTTTTGGGCTACAAGATAGAAAAAGGCAAGTTAAATTTGACACTAAACTACGATGTTAAGGACTCTAAGCTAAACGGTAGCAACGTCGTAAATCTAGACACCCTAACTCTAGGCGAAAAGGTCGAGTCTAAAGACGCGGTAAACCTGCCCCTATCGCTTGCCATCTCGATCCTGAGCGATCAAAACAACCAGATAAACATTGACCTACCGGTGGAGGGCGATCTAAACGACCCTGATTTTAAATACGGCGGCATCGTCTGGGAAGCTGTAAAGAAGCTGTTTGCAGACATCACGCTGGCTCCGTTTAGATTTTTGGGTAATATGCTCGGACTAAGTAGCAAGGATCTAAACACTATCGACTTTATGCCTGCAAATGCCGAGCTCATCGTATCCGAGCAGGCCAAGATAGCTGATTTTATCAAGCTAACGACAGCAAAGCCTAAGATGAAACTAAGCATCACGCCTGCTTACTCGGACGTGGACATAACGGCTCTAAAAAATGCGAAACTAAACGAAAAAATAAGCCAAACGATGAATCAAACCGGTAAAGACTACGCAGGAGCACTCGCATCGCTGGCTCCAAAAGAAAAAAGTACCGACGAAAAGGTGCTGAGAGAGGCCGCATTAAAAGACATCGAGGTGAAAAAAGAGCAGCTGCTGGAACTCGCTAACGCAAGAGCTCAGGCTATCAAGGCAGCTCTAGCGCAGGCGGGACTGGCCGAGGATAGGATGACTGTCAAAAAGCCTGAAAAAACGGACGTCAAGCAGGGCGAATACTCAAGCGTGATGATGGGCGTGGCTGACTAAATTTGAGTATCCGCGGCCTTTGTCGTATGGTTTTGCTTGATTTTGAGTGCGTAATCGTTTATCCGCTTTGCTTACGCGAAGAGCATTTTGCGGATAAATTTGCAAATTTGACACACCAAGACACGCACCGCGAAAATGCCAAATTTGGCGCTATATCCGCTTTTAAAATCTCAAAAATCAAACTTAATAAAATTTATACAAATTTCCAATTTCCCCCAAATTTTACGCAAATTTGGAAATTCATCTCAAATTTGGATAGAATTTTGCTTGCGTGATGTAAAATTTACGAAAGGATTTTTATGAAAAATTTTATACTTTTATTTGCGGCGTTCCTTTTTACGGGATGTTTCGGGCTGTTCGATAGCTCACCGGAGGTCGCTCAAACCGAGGGCAACGCCAAAGGCTACAAAGAGGTGATGCGCATCAAAGCAGACTGCTCCTCATGCGCTAGCGGCGGTCAGGATATCAAGATAAACGGCACGGACTACACCAGCGACGTCGCGATAAAGTGCTGCATCGCTCAAAGCAGGATCGACACGGGCGCGGCTATCAAAAAAGTCTATATCCATAAAATAGCCGACGAAAGAGCAGCGGATAGCGGCATAAAATTTATATCCAAAAACGGCGCGAAAATGCTCTATCCAAAAGAGCGCCTTGAGAGACTTTTTCATCTTTTCTTACAAGACGAGCTGCTAAACCGCGGTATCATGGTCGTGGATAGCCAGACCTCGCCTTACACCTACCGCGTGGATTTTGCATTTACCGATTATGCAGCCTCGTATAGCGAGCCGTCGCAGTATCTAAGCGCGGCGATGAAAGGCAAACTAGGCGTCAAAAACATAAACAAAACCCGCGTGCTAAACATCTCCACCAGACAAGACGTGCGCAAACTCGAGGCCGAGGATACGGAGGACTTTAATCTCTACGTCTACCTTCTCGTTAAACAAGCCGCCAACAAAGCCGCCGAAGAGATATCAAAACTATAAAGGAAAAGTATGAAAAAATTAGCTTTTTACGCCCTTGCCGCCGCGCTTTTTGCCGCGGTCATGAGCGGATGTTCGCAGCGCAGCTCGGTGTTAAATTTGACCCCGTATCAATCAACATCAAACCAGATGGGATACCAAAAAAATATCCGTATAAATAGCATCGAGGATGCTCGCGCCAACAAAAGCATAGTCGCCACGATCACAGGCAGTAACGGCAACGTCAAGGAATACGTCACGCTACAAAACAGCATAGAGAGCTGGCTGCAAGACGGCCTTAGCACCGAACTTAAGCGCCTAGGAGCAAATTTGAGCGACTTTGGCGATATCGTCGTGGACGTGCGGATCGTCGAGCTTAAAGCAAATTTAAGCGGCTACTCCACGGACAATCTAAAAGGCTCGGCAAAGCTTTCGATAACTGTGCATAGAGGCGATCAGACCATCACCAAAAACGTCTCGCAGGAGCAAACCAAATTTGCCCCGATTCACACGAGCGGCGCGTTTAAGAGCTTTTTTGACGAGCTACTCCAAGACATCGTAAAACGCGCGGCGATCCAGATCCTAAAAAGCTGATGAGATGCGCTAACTGCGGGCATCTGAGTCTGGGCGTGATCTGTAAAATTTGCAAAGATCACCTGCTCTCCTCGCCCGCAAGGACGCGCGTTTTGGACGGCGATTTTAAAATTTACAGCTTTTTTGATTACTCCGAAGTTAAAAATTTACTCCACTCAAAGCACCTATTTCACGGCTCTTTCATTTACGGCGCGCTCGCAAATTTGAGTTTTAAAATTTTTGCTAGCAAATTTAGCTTCGGCTCGCCGGTAAACGCCGTACCGATCGACGATAGAGCAACTAGCGGCTACTCGCATACGGCGATCCTAGCTCGCGCGTTAAAAAGCGCGGAAATCCGTCCGCTTTACGCCTGTTTGCACGCGAGCTCAAACGTCAGCTATCACGGCAAGGACCTCGCCTTTCGCCTAAAAAATCCGCGAAATTTTAAGCTTTTAAAAACGCCTAAATTTCCGGTTATCTTGATAGATGATATCGTGACGACGGGCACGACGATAGACGAAGCCAGACGGACGCTGCAAAAAGCCGGCTGCGAGGTGCTTTTCGCACTCACGCTTGCGGATGCGAGGTATTAAATTTTGCTAAATGTTTTACTTTTTTCGGCTTTGGCGCTCGGAGTGGCGGTCACTGCAGACGTCTCCGTTTGGCGATACAAACGCGAGAGTAAAATTTTAAATTTCTTGTTTATTTTCATTATGATTTTCGGGCATCCGTTTTATTTCTCGGTAGCATTTTTCGCCCTATTTTCAAGCGGGATTCTTTGTGACGCAGATTACAATCTGACGGTGCTCGGAGCGGTTTTGCTAGCGGCCGCGATGACGGCACTGGGCTTTTTGAGATTTAAAATTTACGGTCTTAAAAACAAGGCCGTCAAAATGTCAAATTTTGCTAAATTTTACTTTTTTACGGCTGGTTTTATCCCGTTTTATGCAGTTTTGATCGATGGCGGCGAGATGGGAGTTGCGGCGCTCGTGCAATTACTTCCCGCGACCTGCGTTTTTGCTTTCATTTACTCTGCGATCAAATTTAAGATAATCAAGAGCTCGGGCGGATAAATTTATCAAATTTTGCGCCGTAAAAAGAAAATTTAAGGTGCAAATTTAAGCCCGCGAACATAATCCAAACGCCTCGAATTCGGACGAATTTTACCAAGCCTGACGGCGACGAAACGTATTTATTTAGCAAGTTTTTATCAAATTTAAGCTAAAATCGGCAAGTAAATTTTAAGGATAAAAATGGAAGAAAATCTACTCAATCAAAATCAAGACATCCAAGCCGTCGATATCGAAGAGTCGATAAAAACGAGTTACCTCGACTACTCGATGAGCGTCATAGTCGGTCGCGCCCTGCCCGATGTCAGAGACGGCCTAAAGCCCGTTCATAGACGCATCCTATACGCGATGAACAACCTAGGAGTCGGCAGTCGTAGCCCGTATATGAAATCCGCGCGTATTGTTGGCGAGACTATGGGTAAATATCACCCGCACGGCAATCTAGCCATCTACGATGCGCTCGTGCGTATGGCGCAGAAATTTTCCATGCGCTATCCGACTGTCGACGGTCAAGGAAACTTCGGCTCCATCGACGGCGACGGCGCTGCAGCGGAGCGTTATACCGAAGCTAGGATGACTAATCTCACCGAAGAAATTTTACGCGATATCGAAAAAGATACGGTTGATTTTATCCCAAACTACGACGACAGAGAGACCGAGCCCGACGTACTGCCTAGCCGCGTGCCAAATTTGCTTCTAAACGGCTCTAGCGGTATCGCCGTCGGTATGGCGACGAATATCCCGCCGCACAGCCTTGATGAGCTGATAGACGGGCTTTTGCTCGTGCTTGAAAATAAAAATGCGACGCTAGAAGAGGTGATGCAGTACATAAAAGGGCCGGATTTTCCGACGGGCGGGATAATATTTGGCAAAAAAGGCATCATCGAGGCCTACCGCACGGGACGCGGCCGCGTGAAACTACGCGCCAAAACCCACATCGAAAAAAAGCCGAACAAAGACGTCATCGTCATAGACGAGCTGCCGTATCAGACGAACAAAGCCCGCCTCATCGAGCAGATCGCCGAGCTGGTTAAAGAAAAACAGATCGAAGGCATCAGCGAAGTGCGCGACGAGTCCGATAAGGACGGCATCCGCGTCGTCATCGAGCTAAAACGCGACGCGATGAGCGACATCGTGCTAAACAATCTCTTTAAATCCACGACGATGGAGAGCACCTTTGGCGTCATAATGCTTGCGATAAACAACAAAGAGCCGAAGGTATTTAACCTAATCGAGCTTTTGAAGCTATTTTTAAATCACAGAAAAACCGTCATCATCCGCCGCACGATATTTGATCTAGAAAAAGCTAGAGCTAGAGCTCATATTTTAGAGGGCTTAAAGATCGCACTAGATAATATCGACGAGGTAATCGAGCTCATCAAAAATAGCGCCGACACGCCTAGCGCTCGCGAGGGCTTGGTGGCGAAATTTGGCCTTAGCGAGCTACAAGCAAACGCCATCCTGGATATGAGACTAAGTAAGCTCACTGGTCTTGAGCGCGAGAAACTAGAAGCCGAGCTAGCCGAGCTAATGGCCGAGATCGCGCGCCTTGATGAAATTTTAAAGAGCGAAACCTTGCTAGAAAAACTAATCAAAGACGAGCTACTTGAGATAAAAAATAAATTTAAAGTACCGCGCATCACCGAGATCGTGGACGACTACGACGATATCGACATCGAGGACCTCATCCCTAACGAAAATATGGTCGTAACCATCACGCACCGAGGCTACATCAAGCGCGTGCCGAGCAAGCAGTACGAGAAGCAAAAACGCGGCGGCAAGGGCAAGGTCGCGGTAACTACGTACGACGACGACTTTATCGAGAGCTTCTTTACGAGCAACACTCACGATACGCTGATGTTCGTGACAGACCGCGGACAGCTATACTGGCTCAAAGTCTATAAGATCCCTGAAGGAAGCCGCACCGCAAAAGGCAAAGCGGTAGTAAATCTCATCCAGCTACAGCCTGACGAAAAGATCAAAGCAATCATCCCGACGACTGATTTTGCCCAGAGTAAATCGCTCGCGTTTTTCACTAAAAACGGCATCGTAAAACGCACGAATTTGAGCGAATTTAAAAACATCCGCTCTATCGGCGTACGCGCTATCAGCCTAGACGAGAACGACGAGCTAGTGACCGCCCTCATCGTAGAGGGCGAGGAAGAGCCGATAAATCTAATCGACGAGCTTGGCGTAGAGACCGAGATAAACGAGATAGAGGCGATAGAGGCTCAGATCGATGAAGAAAATAGCGAGGAAAACGACGAGAACGCGGCCGAAGGAAGCGACGACGGCGAAAAGATGCTATTTATCGTAACCAAAAAGGGAATGTGCCTCAAATTTAAACTGAGCAAAGTCCGTCAGATGGGCAGAACGGCCCGCGGCGTGACGGGTATCAAATTTAAAGAAGCCGGCGACGAGGTCGTAGGCGCGGCCGTCATCGAAAACAACGATCAAGAGGTGCTAAGCATATCTCAAAAAGGTATCGGCAAGCGCACCACCGCAGACGAATACCGCCTAACAAATCGCGGCGGCAAGGGCGTGATCTGCATGAAGCTAACTAACCGCACCGGCGATCTGATCGGCGTCGTAATGGTCGATGACGAACAAGATCTGATGGCTCTAACCTCAAGCGGCAAGATGATACGCGTCGATATGCAAAGTATCCGCAAAGCGGGCCGAAACACCAGCGGCGTCATCGTAGTAAACGTGGACGGCGACGACGTAGTCAGTATCGCCAAGTGCCCTAAAGCCGACGATGGCGAGGATGAGAGCGGCGAAGAGACGCTAGAAAATTTAGAATGAATTTAGTGTTTTTGGAATACAATTTGCTAGTAAATTTGCAAACAAAAAAACAACTAAATTTAAAGGTTCAAGAATGAAAAAAATTACATTCGCGGTTTTAGGCGCAGTAGTATTTTTGACGGGCGGTTGCTCTTTTAACAACCCTTTTGCCTCCGACGACGCAACATCGGCAAAGCAAGACATCGTCATCCAAAAGGTCGATAAAGAGGACATCAGAAGCGTGATGAAACAAGAAAAGATGATATACGATATCGAACCGGCCGATGCGGTATTTGGCGCCGTGGGTGAGGGTATCGCTCCGACTAACACCGTCTCTCACGCCCAGTCTCTAGCTCTAGCTAAACGCGCGGCCATCGCGGATGCGCACAGACAGCTAGCCGAGAAGCTCTACGGAGTCAAGATAAACTCCAAAGATACGGTTAGAGACGCAATGCTTAGAGACTCGACCATCACGGCTCAAGTAGCAGGCCTCATCAAAAACGCTTCCATCGTCGAGCACGACTTTAAAGACGGGCTCTACCGCGTCAGAATGGAAATGAAAATAGACCAAAGCAAGTGGCAAGAAATTTTTGCTTACTGATTGCCGCTGCGGCGCTCCTTTGCGGCTCGGAGGAGTTTATCCTCTGGGCCAAAATCTCCACTAAAAATCACGCCATCATTTACGACGATATCGCGCTTTCAAAAGCAATGGTTCTAAGCGAGCTAGAGTATGAGTATCTATGCGAAATAGACGCCCCAAAGCAGCCCTCGCAAAGCTCGCTGGAGTTTTTAAATTTACATAAAAACGAGCTTTTCGAGTGCTTTTTGCCTTACAAATTTAAGGTCGAAGATCGCTTCGTCCAGCGCAACAAAAATATGAACTCCGCAACCGACCTCACGCTGTTTCCCGTGCGTTTTACGGTGAAATTTAAGCCCTCTTCGGCTATCATAAGCGTATTTAAAAACAAAGAGTAAAAGATGAACATCGTAATAGTAGAAGATGACATAAATATGCGCAAGTCCCTAGAGATCGCGCTTGGCGAATACGACGATCTAAAAATCAAAAGCTATAAAAGCGCGGTCGAGGCGCTTAAAAAAATGGGCGAGGACGTCGATCTCATCATCACCGACATCAACATGCCCCAGATGGACGGGCTGGAGTTCATCAAGCGTCTGGAGGGCAAATTTGACGTCATCATAATGACTGGAAACGCGACGCTAAACAAAGCCATCGAGAGCGTGCGCCTTGGCGTCAAGGATTTTCTAACGAAGCCTTTTGACGCGCAAACGCTGTATGAGGCGATAAAAAGGGTCGAAATTTTACGCCAAAAGCTGCCCGCTGCGAGCCTAAAAGCCGCACAAAGCGGGTCAAATTTACAGGCTGATTCGACCGATTTCGTCGCTAGTTCACCAGCCCTTGCTAACGCGCTAAATTTGGCCTCGCGAGTCGCAAAAACGGACGCTTCGGCGATGTTAATGGGCGAGAGCGGCGTAGGCAAGGAGCTGTTTGCCAAATTTATCCACAAAAACTCGCCGCGCAAGGACGGCCCGTTTATCGCGATAAACATGGCCGCGATCCCAGAAAATTTGATAGAAAGCGAGCTTTTCGGCTTTGAAAAGGGCGCATTTACCGACGCTTCGGCGATGAAAAAGGGGCAGTTTGAGCTAGCCGACGGCGGTACGTTATTTCTAGACGAGATCGGCGAGATGCCTATAAATTTGCAGCCAAAGCTCCTGCGCGCGATCCAGGAGCGCGAGATCACGCGCCTTGGCGCGACAAAAAGCATCAAAATCGACGTCCGTATCGTTTCAGCGACCAATGCCGATCTGCCCGAACTCATACAAAGCGGTAAATTTAGAGAGGATCTGTTTTACCGCCTAAATACCGTTCCTGTCGCCATCCCACCGCTAAGAGAACGCAAAGAGGAGATCTTGCCTATCGCGGAGCGTTTTTTAGAGCAAAGCTGCGGCGAATTCGGCCTTGGGGCGAAACACTTTTCCGAGGCTGCCGTAAAAGAGCTTCAAAAATACGATTTTCCGGGCAATATCCGCGAGCTAATCTCCGTCGTGCAGCGAGCAGCGATCCTAAGCGAAAGCGAGGAGATACAACCGGGCGATCTTTTTTTGCAGGCTCGCAGCAGAAAATAGCTTAAATTTAAGCTTTACGCGAGTAAAATAAGTGGAATTTTAGTTTAAATTTAGCCGGCCGAGACGGCGACGCCGAAAATACGGTGCGGTTTTAGTAAATTTGAGCGGTAAATTTGAGCCGACGAAAAGTTAAATTTGATCGCGAATTTGAGTTAAATTTAGCAAACAAGAGCGGTAGCGATTAGCTTTTTATGCCAAAAACCTAAATTTAGTCCGCGAAACGAGTTTGGTCTTAAGCGCGCGATTCAGCTGACGAGACTAACCGCAAGACGGCTTGCCGTCTAAGAAACAAACAAAATTTAGTCTGCAAAGCCTGACGAGTCTTTGGCGCCGGGTCAAGCCAAAGGGGCTTGCCGCAAGGTCTTTGCCGACCGAGATGTAAAAAGAAGTAAAAACAAAGGAGTCTAAAATGAGAAAATTTAACGTTGCCGTCGTGGGCGCGACGGGCGCAGTCGGAGAGGAGCTTTTCCGCGTTATGGAGGAGGTGGATTTCCCTGTAGGCGAGCTACTACCGTTAGCAAGCGCGAAAAGCGCTGGTAGCGAGATAGAGTTTAAGGGCAAAAACTACAAAGTCGTGGAGCTTACCGAGACCGTTTTTGACGAGCACGAGATCGACATAGCGTTTTTTAGCGCGGGCGGATCGGTATCCGAAAAATACGCCAAATTTGCAGCCGCCAGCGGCGCCGTCGTGATAGATAACACCAGCCACTTTAGGATGGATGCGGACGTGCCGTTAGTCGTACCCGAGTGCAACCCGCAGGACATCGCGCAGTGGAAAACCCGCGGCATCATCGCCAATCCAAACTGCTCGACCATCCAAATGGTGCAAATTTTAAAACCGCTAGACGACGCGTACGGCATCAACCGCGTGGACGTCTCGACCTATCAGGCGGCTTCGGGCGCGGGCAAAGAGGGCATGGAGGAGCTAGTCACGCAGCTACAAAAGTTTTTCGAGTTTAAGCTCGACGAGTGCGAGCCGAAGGTCTTTGCCCATCAGCTAGCGTTTAACGTTATCCCGCACATCGACGTATTTTTGGACAACGACTACACGAAAGAGGAGATGAAAATGGTCAACGAGACCCAAAAAATCCTTCACAAAAATATGGAAGTGAGCGCAACCTGCGTGCGCGTGCCGGTGCTTCGCAGCCACTCAGAGGCGATCACGATTCATTTTGATAGAGACGTGGACGCCGCAGCTGCGCGCGAAGTCCTGCGCAATGCGCCTAGCATCGTAGTCGTGGACGAGCCCGCCACGAAAAAATACCCGATGCCAAGCATCTCAAGCGACACCAACGAAACCTACGTCGGACGCATCCGCACGGATAACTACCGCAAAAACGTCCTGCATCTGTGGTGCAGCGCCGACCAGATCCGCGTGGGGGCGGCGACCAATGCCGTGAGAATCGCGCAAAAATGGATAGAGATGCAGGAATAGCCCGCCCGCGTTTTTTAAATTTGCCGAATTTGCGCTTTTATTTGGCGTAAATTCGGCTAAAATTTGATTATCTTAAAATATAAAATCGAGTTTTTCCGATACGAATTTTCTACTAGCTTTTTAAATTTGACGCTTAAATTTACCAGCATCTTTACGGCGCAAATCGCCGCAAGCAAACAGTACCGTCAAATTTACGCAATCAAATTTAATAAACTCAAATTTGACTCGCCCGTCAATCGGCCGCGGCTCGTCTAAAAGGGCATTATAAACCGCGCGAAACTCAAATTTAACCCCGCCCGATAACAACCCAAGCCTCACACATCGACTCAAATTCCCGCCAGACTAGTGCTTGCTCAACGTACTAGCTTTAAGGAAAATATTATAAAATACGCGTTTTATTTTTAAACAAAGGAAATTAATGCGTAAAGCTTTTGAAAAAATCCTGCTCTTTAGCAACAACTTCACGCTGCTTCCCGTGGTCTTTGGCTTGCTTGGCGCTATCGTGCTTTTCGTCATCGCTAGCTACGACGTGGGCAAGGTATTCGTCGCCGTTTATCACTACTTTTTCGGCGATTTTCACCCGGAGAACTTCCACTCTGACGTCGTCGGCGAGATCGTGGGCGCGATCGACCTCTACCTCATGGCGCTCGTGCTTTACATCTTTAGCTTCGGCATTTACGAGCTGTTTATCTCCGAGATCGAGGAGCTCAAGCAGTCCAAACAGAGCAAAGTCCTCGAGGTCCACTCACTCGACGAGCTCAAGGACAAACTGGGCAAAGTCATCATCATGGTGCTTATCGTTAATTTTTTCCAGCGCGTTTTGCACGCAAATTTCACTACTCCGCTTGAGATGACCTATCTCGCCGCCTCGATTTTGGCGCTTTGCTTGGGGCTTTATTTCCTGCACAAGGGCGAGCACTGATGCCTTTTGCGAGCCTGGCTTCGGGCTTGCTTTTAAATTTTAAATTTCGTCCTTGCGGATCTGCTTTTAAATTTCATCATCGCGGGCGCCGCCGATTAAATTTTGCCGCTACCTAGGTTTGGCGCTCAAAGCACTGTGCCACGATACAAAACGCGGTCAAATTTTATTTATTAGACACGGCAAGGCGCTTTTGATTCAAATTTATGCGCGGCAGGCGCTTCATCTCTCTAATCGTATCGCCAGTTTAAATTTATGCAGCCGCCGAGAGATTGCGCCGCTGATTAAATTTTACGTTTTGCCCAAATTACGCTTCGGTGAAAATTCCGCCCGGCCTAAATTTAGTCGATGCAAAATTTCAGCCGTAATGCGCCCTGCTAATTTGTGAGTTTAAGCGTTTCGATTAGGCTTAAAATTTTGCGGATCTGCGTTTGGTATTCGCGCGCGAGCTCTA
>ERZ773009.1903-NODE-1903-length-13846-cov-2.606700_pt1 | contig 13846 bp, 12 predicted proteins | sample MGYA00580663_ERZ773009 | MGnify/ENA primary metagenome ERZ773009 (study PRJEB29015, sample SAMEA2737969) | human oral metagenome | biome: human oral; feature: human-associated habitat; material: dental | place: China | collected 2026 ... | reverse complement strand
TGGCAAAAAGACAAGCCGCCAAAATTGCTTAATTAAAGATATCTAGTTTTTTATCGTATTCTTTTGTTACTACTCCAAAAAACCCAAGCAACGAGCTAAAAACATTATCGTGCGAGACAGCGTCGTCCTTTTGCGCGCGCAGGCGAGATAGCGTCCTTTCATCGTTCGTATACGCCATCATCGGGATGTGCTTTTGCGTCTCTGGCGCGATGGCGTAGGGCATGCCGTGCAGGTAGATGCCGTTTTCGCCTAGGCTCTCGCCGTGATCGGAGAAGTACCAAACCGCGCTTTTATCGCCGCCCGCGTCCTTGACTGCCTTGATGACCTCGTCAATAAAAAAATCCGTAAAAAGCAGCGTGTTGTCGTATGTGTTTACGATACTATCGCTATCGCAGGAGCTAAGCTCGCTCGTGTCGCAAGTCGGGGTAAATTTGCGAAATTCGCTCGGATAGCGCGCGTAGTAGGCCGGGCCGTGCGAGCCTTGCAGGTGTAGGACGATGATCTCGTTTTGCGCGAGATTTTCGAGGCGTTTTTTGAAGGAGGGCAGCATATTCGTATCATATCCCGCGTCAAAATACTCGACGTCGCCCGCGTCCAAGCGGTCGCAAACGCCCTTGCACTTGCCCGAGTTGTTGCCCAGCCACACGACCTTGACGCCCGTACGTTTTAGGATATCAAGCGCGTTTTCGCTAAATTCTTTGCTGCTGTATTCTTTTCTCGTGGACTTTGAAAACAAGCACGGTAGCGAGACAGCTGTCGCAGTTCCGCACGAGCGAGCGTCGCCGAAATAGACCAAATTTGGCTCATTTTTCGTGTAAAAATTCGTATCGTTTTTGGCGTATCCGCCGAGCGAATAGTTTTTCGCGCGGGCCGTTTCACCAACGATCAGCACCATTAGCCGTCGCTCATCGCTTGGCCTCATCGTCGCGTCTAGACCGATTTGTTTAAATTCGGGCTTAAAAAACTCGAGTTTTACGTATTTTTGCGCCGCGTAAATCGGATAAAACGGCAGGTTGTAGGCTCTGATGAAGCTATTTTCGCGAAAAAACGGGATGATGGATTTGGTTTGCGGCAAAAATAGAGCCACCGCTAGCGCTAGAAATCCGAAAAATGCGGCAAATTTGACCTTTAGATGCCGCCTCGCGCTGCCGTACTCAATCGTCGTAAACGCGACTAAAAGGCAGGGCAAAACGCCCAAAAATAGCATATAGCAAACGAGCTTTGGATTTAAAAAGCTTAAGACTTCGCCTGCGTCCGTTTGCGCAACGTTTCTTATCATTTCGCTATCGATTATGATACCGTAGCTTTGCATGAAGTAGCTGCTGCCACACGTAATGGCAATCGCAGCGATACTAACGGGCTTAGCTAAATACGGTAAAAAAATGAGCGAAAATAGCGCGCAAAGCAGCGAAAAATAGATGATCGGCAGACTCGCGGCCATCAGCGCGTCCGCGTCAAAACTAAGCTTTGAGTAGGCAAATTTAAATAATGCGAAATTTAGCGCGGCGATAAAAACGGCGTTTAAAATCGTAAATTTAAACCAAGAAATACGTAGCTTCATAGCTTTCCTAATATTGATAATAAGAGTGGAACTTTATCCAAAAAAAGCTTAAAGCTTTAGTCTTTAACGGTAAAATTTGAGCTCAAATTTGACGCCTGCGGCGCGGGCGGCTTGATTTAATTTACGGCTCAAAATTTTGCTTAAATTTGAGCGGTAAATTTGACATAGCCTCGCGGACGCAAATTTGCGCTCAAATTTAAACTCTGCCGCAAACGCCCATGAATCAAATTTTCGGTAAAACAGATAAAGACTTACCGCGCTTTTTGAATTAAAAGATAATCCGAACAAGAGTGCAAAGCGCCTAAATTTATCGGCCAAATTTCTCTTTAAACATCTCAAGCAAACTGGATAGGCTTTCGCATTTTGATGCGTCAAGGCCGAGCTTAAGAGCGGCAAATTTATAGTGGATTTTGGCGCCGTCCGTTACGCTTACCGCCGGTGCGCGCGAGCTTTTGGATAGCTTTTTGCCGCTCTGCGCTAGCAAGCCGTGATGGATAAAATTTGCGCCCGCAAAATCGTAGCCCAAGATCTGCGCCTCGTATTTTTGCGCCGCCGAGCACGCGAGCAGATCCTCGCCTCTCACGAGCAAATTTACACCCAAAATCTCATCGTCCACGAGGCTAGCGAGATTATACGCGGGCGTGTCGTCCTTTTTCCAAGCGACGAAATCGCCCAAAATTTGCGCCAAATTTACGCTTTGAGCTTGCGCGAATTTTTCCGTCTCAAACGCCGTCTCGTCCGTCAAATTTAGGCCGTTCGAATTTGCTAAATTTAAAAAACTTTCGCCCGAATTTCCAACGGTGTTAAGGTTAAATTTTTCGCCGCCTGGTTTCGCTCCGCCCGAGTCGCCCAATTTTTCCAAATTTTTTAAACCGTTTGCCACGCCGTTTTGCGCTTTTTGCGCATTACCCCAAAGCCCGCCCGTCTGGTTTGCCGCTCCGTCTAGTTTGCCACACAAAGCATCAAAATTTATCAAATTTTGCCCGATGCAAATTTCCGCCTCATTAAGGACGCGAAGCCGCATGGCCGTTTCGTCTTTTTTAAATTTAAGATTTTTCTCCGCGCAAACCCGCGAGTAAATGCCGTTTTTAAACGAGTTTTTCATCGAGTGCGAGCACTCGCAAGCATAGCAAACGCCTTTTTGCTCGAGCTTTTTTAGCGCGTTTTGGTAGGCATCAAGGCGAAATTTGGAGCTAAATTTACTCTCAAATTCCCCAACTCCGCCGGATCCGCCGTCAAAATCAATGCCCAGCATATCAAGCACGCGAAAGATATTTTCCACGTATTGCCTGCGGTAGCGCGGCAAGTCGTAGTCGTCGATCCTTAAGTACAAAATCCCGTCAAACGCACGAGTAAAAAGATAGGTCAGCAAGAAGTTGTAAACATTGCCCGCGTGCAAAAAGCCGCTTGGCGTCGGAGCGATACGAGAGGTGATTTTTTGGTTCATTTGGAGTGAAATTTGGTTAAAAAGCTTAAATTTAAAAATTAGTTAAAAGCCGTCAGATTTGACGGCCGGATTATTCTTTAGGTTTAGATTCGTTTACTCTTAGAGCTCTGCCGCCTACTTCCTTGTTGTTTAGCGCTTCGATCGCTTTTAGCGCGTCTGCGTCGTTTTCTATCTCGACGAATCCGAATCCTTTTGAGCGATTCGTGTCGCGATCTTTGACGATTTTCGCGCGTTTTACTTCGCCAAACGGCGCAAATGTATCCTTAAGCTCTGCCTCAGTCATGCGATATGACAAGTTACCGACGTAAATATTCACAGTAACGTTTCCTTAAATCAAATTCCCGATAAAATCGGTTAATAGATGATACCTGAATTTAAATAAAAAAGCTAGATAAAAATTGATATTTTTATAATTTTTTGTAAATTTAAACCTCGGCTAGCTTTTTTAGAAATTTATTTTTTATTCGAAGGTTTGGGGTTGCGTAAAATTTGAAGTAAATTTAAGTCAGGTTTGATGTAAAGCATCGGCCAATCGGCGCAAATAAATTTTATAATTAAGCTAAAAACGCGATTTTGTCGGCAAATTACAATCGCAAATTTGACACTTTCGTGTTTTACTCAAAAAATTAACCAGCCGCACCTTTATTTAAACAAAGGTGCAGTGTCTATCAAAATTTAAGCCCGCAAATCGTTATTTGACAAATAAAAGTCCGTTTTTCACTTCATTATAAACTTGCTCGCCGTTTAAAATTTTAACCAGCTCCAAAGCAAACTCCATCGCGGTGGCAGGGCCTTTTGAGGTGACGATATTTCCGCTTTGCACGACGTTTTTATCGCTCACGTACGTTCCGCCCTCGACGCTAGCCTCGCAGCTAGGATAGCATGTATACTCGCCCTTCATGATTTCCGCCACTCCAAGAGCTATCGGCGCGGCGCAAATGGCGGCGACGAATTTGCCTTTTTTAGCAAACTTTTTGATCGTCTCTCTCATTTTTAGGTTACCGGATATATTCGTGACACCAGTATACCCGCCCGGCAAAACCAGCATATCGTAGTCAACCTCCTCAAGGTCATAAAGAGTCATATCACAGACTAATTTCACTCCGTGTGCGCCCGTGATAGGTAGCTTATCAAGCCCGACTACATGGGCCTCCACGCCGCCTCGTCTAAGTACGTCCACGATACTAACGCCCTCTATCTCCTCAAACCCGTCGGCAAAAATCACGGCAACTTTTTTCATAATTTTCTCCTTAAATTTTTTGATAATTATACTGCTATTTGTTAAATTTACGCTATAATCGGCGTACTTTAAATTCGAAAGGAAGGAAAATGGAAGTAAAGATTACATATTGCAATTCTTGAAACTATAGACCGGTAGCTTCTCGTGTAGAAGATGAATTTTTAAGTCAAATCCCAGGTGCTAATATTAGCAAAATCGTCGGTAGCGGCGGAAACTTCATAGTTGAAGTAGATGGAAAGATAGTATTTTCCAAAAAAGATCTCATCGGCACGGAAGTAAATGCCCTGCCAAATCACGAAGAGATCGTTGCTTTGGTCGATAGCGTTAAAAAATCAGCCTAAAGTCTAAGCCGAGGCTTAGGCTTTGGCTTTTATTTTTTCAAATTTTATCTCGTCTTTTCCGTATTTTTTAAGCAAACCATTTATGCGTCGCTCAAAAATTTTCCATCTAACTTTGTTTCCATATTTTTCAAACAAATTTAACGCTTGGCTGGTCAAAATTTCTTGTTCATTCTTTATGAGTAAATATTCAAAAAGCTGATCAATCACCGCTAGACCGTTTCGATCTAACATCAGATCAATCAAATTGCGTTCGGTTTTTATCTCGTCGAAAAATCTAAACACCGCCGTTAGGTCACTTGCTAAATTTTCGCACAGCGCTATCGTGTCGGTATTTTCATTAATTTCATAGTAAGCTGCTTTAGAGTCTATGATAGATGAGATTCTATCCCTAAAATGACATTCGTATTCTTTGGGTTTTGAGATGGTTTCTTTGCCGGTCGCAGCGTCGATAAATGCGCCGTAAATGCCGCAGTTTACGTAAAATCTGGTTTCAAATGCGGTATTGCCGCTACTTTTTTGAAAATTTACGACGTATATAAATTCGGGAGTATTTTTGTAGAAATTTAGCCCGTTTTTGGTAAAGCCGTTATCTTTAAACAGCGGCTTTACTTGGGCTATGAGCTCGTCAAATTTTGCTTTCATCAAATTTGACGGCTGCGATTATTTGTTTGCGCGTTCGATGTACTCGCCGCGGACGGTATCCACGCGGATAACCTCGCCCTCAAGCACGTGGAAAGGTATCTGCACGACTGCACCGCTTTCTAGCGTAGCGGGCTTTTTGCCGCCCTGGGTGTCGCCTTTGAAATTCGGCGGAGTCTCGACGATCTTTAGCTCGACGACTTGCGGCACTTCTACGCCGATAGCCTTGCCATTGTGAAACAAAATCTCAACCATCATGCCGTCGATCATCCATTTTTTAACATCGCCTACGTCCTCATCGCTGATCGCTACTTGCTCGTAGGTCGCAGTGTCCATAAACTGGCAAAACTCGCCGTCGTCGTAAAGATACTGCATCTCTTTTTCTTCCAAATTCGGCTGATCGCATTTGTCGCCCGCGTGGAAGGTCTTTTCAAGCACTTTACCGTCGATGAAAGATTTGATTTTCGCGCGAACGAAAGCCGCTCCCTTGCCCGGTTTTACGTGCTGATATTCGACGACTTTATACGGAACGCCGTCTAGCTCAATCTTTAGTCCTTTTTTTAGGTCGCCCATAGAATAGGTTGCCATTTTTTCTCCTTGTAGTTTTAAAGGCTGATTATATCAAAAAAGTTTTTAGTTTAGTTTAAGAAGCGGCGAGAGGGCAAATTTGACCGCGCTCGCCGAAGTAAAACTCAAATTTAAGGCTTAAATTTAAACTCGCCTTTTTCCTTGCTTTGTTCAGACTGCGAGTGGATTTCCCTTTTCATCTGTTCACTTACGCTAGGATCGTCTTTTTGTATCTTTTGAAATTTCTTTTTTTCGGTCAAAATTTTTTCGAAATTTTTCGTAGTTTGCTTTTGCACTTCGCTCTCGCAACCCGCAAGCAAAAACAAAATCGGAATCAAAAGTAAAAATTTCATACTCAAACCCTCCTTAAATTTAAGCCCCAATTCGGGCTTAAATTTAGACAACTGCGTACTTTGCCCATACGCAAACGTCTAGATCGTTTAGCTTAGCCAGCGTCTCTTTGGTTATTTTTTCATCCACAAGCACGACTGCAAGCGCCATACCGTGATCGTCGCGTCCTAGGCGGAAGTCGGCGATATTGATTTTTTCCTCGGCAAGGATAGATGAAATTTTAGCGATAACGCCCGGAACGTCGTTGTTTTTAAAGATAATCATCTTGCCTTTAGGCTTAAAGTCTGTTTTAAAGCCGTTTATCGTCACGATGCGTTGCTGATTTTCGCCAAACACCGTTCCGCCGATCGTTACGACGTCATTTTCGGTCGTTATGCGAACGGTGATTTTATTTTTGAAAATACTATTGCCGCCGACGGTGCTTTCTGTCGTTATACCTTTTTCATCGCACAAAAATTTAGCGTTTACGTAGTTTATCGTATCGCCCAAGCTCTCTTTTAAAGCGCCCACGATCGCAAAGGTAAGCATGGAGTTTGCATACTCGCTGATAGGGCCGTGCGTCTCGATGCGGATAGCTTTGATCGCCTTTTTGTTGATTTGCGCGGCGAGAAAAGCCATCTTGCTCGTAAGCTCGATATAAGGCTCCACAAAAGGCGGTAGATCTTCCGTTTTTATCGGCAAATTTAGCGCGCTAGGATAGCTGATGCCGCGAGCCGCAGAGATAGCCTGTTCGGCTGCGGCGATAGCGATGTTGGCTTGAGACTCTAGCGTATTTGCGCCAAGGTGCGGCGTGACGCTGACGTTATTTAGCTCAAGTAGCGGGTGATTCGTCGCGGGCTCTTTCTCAAATACATCAATGCCCGCAAACGCTATCTTGCCGCTTTTTAGGCCGTTATACAGAGCCTCTTCGTTGTAAAGACCGCCGCGAGCGCAGTTGATGAGGCGCACGCCGTCTTTCATCTTTGCGATCTCCGCCTCGCCGATCATGTTTACGGTTTCTTTATTTTTAGGAGTGTGTATGGTGATAAAATCGCATGCAAGGATATCGTCGAAATTTCGCGTATAAACGCCGCCCATATCGGTTACTTTCGAGGGATCTATATACGGATCGTAAGCAACGATTTGCATACCGAAAGCCGCAGCCCTAGTGGCCACGCGAGAGCCGATGTTGCCAAAGCCGATGACGCCTAGAGTCTTGTTAAAAAGCTCAACGCCGTACCACTTCTCGCGTTTCCAAATTCGGTCGATTTTTAGATCGTTGTGAGCGTACGGAAACGAGCGAGCGGCTGCTAGCATATGAGCCATCGTTAGCTCTACCGCGGCGATCGTGTTTGCCGTCGGGACATTCATCGCGATGATACCGCGTTTTGAGCAACCGTCGATATCTACGTTATCTACGCCAACACCTGCGCGTACGAGAGCTTTTAAATTTTTAGCCGCATTTAAAAATGCTTCGCCGACCTCGGTCGAGCTTCGCGTGATAGCCACGTCAGCCTCGCCTAAGATATCCAAAAGCTTATCTTTAGGCACGTTTACTGCGTCGATTACTTTTATATCCTCTTCGCGATTTAAAATTTCAAAGCCGACTTTATGTATTGCGTCGCACACTATTATCGTTTTCATAGCTTGATCTCCTTGAAAGTTGAGCGTATATCGTACGCTTTAAGTTCGTTTATAACGCGATCTAAAACGCCGCCGTCTTGCGTGTTTATGTAAATTAAATTTTGTGAATTTTCTTTTACTACGCTAAAATCTACGGGTATGTTTTTTAATGTTTGAGTAAGGCAAAACATCGAATAGATATCGTTTTTATCAATCACTAACTGATAGGCCGTTTTTGTGACGGTTTTTGACTCGTCTTTAAATTCTATAAATATCTCGTTGCTTGCCAGCGCATATTTTTTTGGAGTCAAATTTGCCATTTCGCCAACCCAGGATGCAGGACTGGCAGTCAAATTTGACTCCTCGTTACTTTGTGATACTTTTAGCCCCGCAGGCGCAGGCTCTTTTAAATTTACGTCCGCGTACTTATACAGCAAAGCGCCACATACGCAGACGAAAATCAGCAAAAAAGCAATCGCGCCCCAGAACAAATATCGCTTCATTTACTTATGATAGCTGTTCTTTAATAATATCGCCCAAAGTAACCTTATCGTCGCTATTTATCTCGTTTAGCACCTCGCGCTCTTTTTGTCTTGCAAGGCGCCTTACGCTTAGGCGGATTCTATTTTTCTTCTCATCGATAAAGGCTATCGCAGCTTCGATATTATCGTTTATGTTTAAGCTTTCAGCGCTTACGCTACCTAGGTCTTCTTTGCGGATGAGCGCATCGACGTTATCGCCAAGTTCTACAAATACGCCGAAATCTTTAATATCGCGAATTTTACCAGTCACGATGTCGCCTACGTTAAATTTCTTTGCATAAGCTTGTACTGGGCTTTGTTTTAGATCCTTTTGACTAAGAGAAATTTTTTGCTCGTTAGAGTCGATTTTGATGATTTTTACCTCAACCTCATCGCCCACTTTAAACAAATCTTTGCACTTGTCGTTTCTATCCCATGAAGCGTCCTCATTATGGAGCAAGCCCTCAACTGCGCCAATCCTAACAAATGCTCCAAAATTCGTCACGCTAGTAACTACGCCTTTAGTGACGTCCCCTTCTTTAAATTGAGCTTTAAATTCGTCAAACGGTTTTTTGAGTAGATTTTTTAGGCTCACTCTTAAGCGGCGATCTTTCGCATCTATCTCGATAACCTCGACGTCAAGCTCCTCGCCTTCACTGATGTGATCTTTTGGATTTTTGATATTTTTATCCCATGAAATTTCAGAAATGTGCAAAAAGCCCTCTATGTCGTTGCCAAGATCCACAAATGCACCATAAGGCTCAATGTTGCTGACTGTTACTTTTATAGTATCGCCCACATCTAGTCCGTCTTTTATCTCTTCCCAAGGATCGGGAGTCGCAGCCTTGATAGATAGAGACAGGTGCTTCTTCTCATTATCGTATTTGATAACTTTTACTAAAACCTTATCGCCCTCTTTGTAGATAGAGCCAGGATTTACCGGTCCTTTATAGCTTATCTCGCTGTAGTGTACGAGCCCGTCTACTCCGCCTACATCCACAAACATGCCGTAGGTAGTGATTTTCTTAACTACGCCCTCTATTACGTCCGTATTTTCGGCTACTGCGGATATTGCTTCTCTTTTTTTCTTTCTATCTTCGTCAAGCAGTTTTTTTCTTGACACGATAATGCTTTGCTCGTCTTTGTCTATTTTTATGACTTTTACTTTAAACGACTTTCCTACTACCGCGTTTGCGTCTTTAAAGCCACCTTGCGAGCGAGGCAAGAAAAACTCGATACCGTCGCTGTTTTGAGCAACAAAACCGCCTTTGTTTTTACCGATTATTTTTACGTCGAATATGTCTTGATTTTCTTCATTATATGAGTCTATATAGGCTTTTACTTTTTCTTTTCTAAGCGCTTTTTTATGAGATACGATCGGTTTTCCGCCTCTTGAACCGGTTATGACGACTTTGATCGTGTCACCAGCCTTAAATTTAAGCTCTCCGTTTTCATCTTGGATCTCGGAAATATTTAAAATTCCCTCTGATTTTTTACCGACGTTTACAAAAACCTCGTCGCCTTTAATATCGACGATTATTCCGTCGCTATCCTCTTCAGTCTTTTTAAAAGACTCCTCTAACATCGCGGCAAAATCGTCGTCTTCGATACCGTCGTTTGCCTTACTAAGCTGAACTTTTTTGTTCACCGCAGCCATCTTGTTCCTTTTGTATATATTTTGCTTTTAACACAATTAGACTCAATTTTACTTAATATTAACTTATTTGTAGATTAACTTGCGAAATTTCAGGGCTAAATTTGAAATTTTGTTTAAAAAGGTAATGAGTATTTATTAAATTTGAAAGCTCTCCAGCTTATCAATCACTTTTTGGATAATCCAATCAGGCGTAGAGGCCCCGGCGCTCACTCCGCAGAGGTTTTTCCCCTCAAACCATGCGCGCTCGAGCTCTAGTTCGTTTTCCACGAGATAGCTATCCTCGCAGGCGGTTTTTGAGATGAGATAAAGCTGCTTTGTATTTGAGCTGTTTTTGCCGCCGACTACAACCATCACGTCGGCTCTAACGGCTAAGTTTTTAACAGCTTCTTGGTTTTCAAAAGTAGCGTTGCAAATCGTGTTAAAAACGCGTACCTCTTTTACGCGTAGCATCAAATAATTTACGATTTGCATAAATTTTTCGACCTTGCGAGTGGTTTGACTGATGACGGCTACTTTTTGCGCTAGTTTTACGCCCTCCAGCTCGCTTTCTTCTAGCACGACGAAAACCTTACCGACGGCGTATGATTTCACGCCCTTTATCTCGGGATGTTTTTCATCGCCGAATATCACGATGTCGTAGCCCTCTTTGCTCATTTTCTCGCAAATTTGCTGAGGTTTGGTGACAAAAGGGCACGTCGCGTCGATCACTTTTATATCGCTTTTTTTTAGCTCGGCTAGGTCGCCTTTTGTAATGCCGTGCGTGCGAATGATCGCTTTTTTTTCGCCGTCGATTTCGTTTATGCCCTCAAGTGTTTTGACGTTAAAATTTTTATTTAGGCGGTTTATCTCGTCGTTATTATGGATGATGGGGCCGATAGTTACGGCATCCTTGGCATTTTCGGCGATTTTTATAGCGCGCTTGACGCCAAAACAAAAGCCGTAACTGCTAGCAAGCTCAATCTTCAACGCTAGCTCCAAGTTGTCTTAAAATCCCGCTAAAATTTGGAAACGAAGTCGCGATAAATTCGCTCTTTTCTATAACCATTCCGCATTTTAGCCCAAGCACCGCAAAGCTCATCGCGATACGGTGATCGCCGTTACTGTCAATGATAGCACAGTTTGCCTCACTGCCTTTTACGCTAAAGCCGTCTTCAAATTCTTCGACTTCAAGCCCGCATTTTCGCAAACCTTGCACCACGATCGCGATACGGTCGCTTTCTTTGACGCGAAGCTCTTTTGCGTTTCTAACGCTACTAATGCCTTTCGCGTTTGCAAATGCGATCGCAAGCGCTGGCACCTCATCGATCAGCCACGAGATATTTTCACTCACATCCACGGCCTTTAGCGGCGCGTGCTTTATCTCGATCTCGCCAATACTTTCGTATGTACTAGAGGTCTCTTTAAACGTTACTTGCGTGCCCATTTTGGCTAAAATTTTAAAGGCCTCCACGCGCGTTTTATTTAGCAACATATTTTTTAGCACGATGTGAGAATTCGGGATTATTGCTGCTGCTACGGCAAAGAAAAATGCCGAACTAGGGTCGTTTGGTACGCAAATTTCAAGCGGTTTTAGCGGCGCGCTCATCGGCTCAACCTTGACGCCGTGCGGTAAAATTTGCAAACTCGCGCCCATACCTTTTAGCATGCGCTCGGTGTGATCGCGGCTAAGCTCAGGCTCGCTAAGCTCGCAGCCGTTTGACTTTAGTCCCGCCAAAATCAGCGCCGATTTTACCTGTGCAGAGGCGATTTTGCTATCAAATTTAAAATATTCCAGCTTCTTGCCGCGGATCGCCAAAGGCGCATGATCTCCGCCGTTTGCGCCGTCTATCTTAGCTCCGACGCTGACTAACGGTTTAGCCACGCGCGCCATCGGACGACGATTTAAAAACTCGTCTCCACTTAGCGCGAAAAAACCCTCGCTAGCGGCCAAAAAGCCCATAAAAAGCCTCATCGCCGTGCCCGAGTTTCCGCACTCTAAAACAACGCTAGGCTCTTTTAAATTTGCGCTCGGAGTTATGATTAGCTCGCCCTCTTTTTCCTCGATATGCGCGCCCAAATTTTTTACGATCTCTAGCGTATTTAACGTATCCTCGGCCTTTAGATAGTTTTTCACGCGGCTTGGCTTATCGCTTAAAAGCGAAAATATCGCGCATCTATGTGAGATAGATTTATCCGCCGCGATATTTTCCAGACTCGCGCTTATCGGCGTTCTTAATGCGTAAACTTTCATCTTAGTCCGATATTTAAATTTTGCTTTAAAGCGTCCAAAATTTTATCCATTATCGCTGCCACTTCCTCGTCCTCGAGCGTTTTTTGTATGTCTTGGAAGTTAAATTTGACGCTCAGGCTAACGTCGTCTCCGAGCTTTTCGTCTGAATATATATCGACCGGCGCAAATTCTTTTAGACACTCGATTTTTACCGCGTTTATGCACTCTTTTATCGCTTCAAATTTCATGGTTTTAGGCACGATTAGGCTTAGGTCTCTGCTGATAGCAGGGAATTTTGAGTAGGCTTTGACGACTGCGCCGTCAAATTTAAGCTTTTCAAACTCTATCTCGCAAAGATATGTTCGCGGTAGGTCGCGCGCGGCCTCGACTCGCACGTCCACGCGGCCGATATAGCCCACGCAAACGCCGTTTTGATAGATTTTAGCTTGTTCAAATTCGCTTAGATATTTTACGTCGTCGCACGCTTTTAGCTCAAATTCGCCGACCGCGTTTCTAACGGCCGTAGCAAAGCCTAAAAAGTCGATATCGGCAGGCTTTGCGCCGTTTAGTAGGCTAGGCTCTTTTGCAAGTCCGCTAGCTACGAAGCCAAATCTCTCGCTTTGTTCTCCGTCCTCGCTAAATACGCTACCGAATTCAAAAATTTTGACCGATTTTCGCTGATTTTTTACGTTTCGCTCGGCCGATTTTAGCAAGTGATTTGCAAGCGTCGGCCTTAGCGTGTTTAGCTCGCTATTTATCGGGTTGGCTATCTCGGCCTTGCAAGGCGCAAAACCGAGCGAGGCTAGCTCGCTCGCGTCGTCAAATACATAATGCACGCTCTCGAAAAATCCGGCCGCAGCGGCTTTTTTACGCAAATTTAGCGCGTTTTTATAGTCGGTAAAAGTATCGTTTATGCGGTTTGCTTCGCTAAAATTTAACGGCTTTGAGGCGATATTGTCGATACCGACCATTCGCACGATCTCCTCGCACACGTCTTGAGAATTTACGATATCGTGGCGAAATAGCGGAACCTTCGCGTTCGCGCCCTCTTTTTCGGCGTTAAAAGTTAGGCTAAATCCAAGCTTTTTAAGTATCCTTACGACGTCGTTTTGAGCGACTTCTTGACCGATCATTTTTTGCATTTCGCTCATCGTGAAGCTCACGACCTTGGGCTCTCGCGTCATCACGCTTTGCTGAGAGCCCGCATAAAGCGCGACCGATTTTAGTGCAGCTAGCTGTTTAAATAAAAAATCGGCACCAAAACCGACGCTTGGCTCGCTGCCTCTTAATGAGCGATAGGCCTGCGATTGGCGCGGCATTTGCTTGTCTTCGTAAACCGTAGTCGCGATAACTTGAGGATCGGTGTAGCTAGCCTCAACTATGATTAGTTTGCTGTTTTCGTCAAGCCTCGCCGCGTCCGTCTGATATACGCCGCCCACACCTAAAAGCTCGCCGCCGGCTAAAATTTCAGTCGCCAAATTTACACCCTTTTGCAGGTCAAAAATAGCGCGCTCGTCGTCCTTTTTGAGCTTTGCGTAATCATACGCGCTAAATAACACGCCGGTTGAGTGCGTAGCGTAGTCTAGCAGGCGCTCGATGCGGTTTTGTTTATCGCACTCGATCAGCGCCAAACGGATCTTCATTAGCAAATTTTCGTCGAAATACTCTTTTATCTCAAATGCTCGGTACTGAAAACTGCTTTGTAAATTTT
>ERZ773009.1900-NODE-1900-length-13852-cov-3.926941_pt1 | contig 13852 bp, 14 predicted proteins | sample MGYA00580663_ERZ773009 | MGnify/ENA primary metagenome ERZ773009 (study PRJEB29015, sample SAMEA2737969) | human oral metagenome | biome: human oral; feature: human-associated habitat; material: dental | place: China | collected 2026 ... | reverse complement strand
GCACATCTTCCAAATCTAATTCTTTAATCTGCCCACGGACCAGCGCGGTTTGCGCATATAAATCGCGAATTAAATCCACCGCACTTTGCACAATATGCTGAACATGTGCCGATGGATTTTCCCCTTGCGGTTGCAACGTAAAGGTAAAACCTCGGCGGGCAATAGAAAGATTGAAATATTTTTCGATTAAAGAAAGGTGTTCGTCCCCTGCGCCGCACAACGAACGCAAACGCTCGTTATCCTGCGGTTCCAACGTGAAGGTTTGACAAAAAGGTTGCAAAATATGACCTCAATTAATAGGAGGAAAATGGGCATAATATAACACAAGTCACAAGGACTGTTATACGCATGTGCCTATCAAAATAGGTGAAAATATTAAAATACCCCCCAATTGATTTATTGCAAACATCCCTTTTTATCTTCAATGGTAAACTCGATCTAAATAAGTTTATTTTCTCTTAAAATCGACTAAAGCCTTTTCAACAAAAGATCTTATGGTCAAACCCACATACTGTTTAAATACACATGACCTTTAAACCTTTTTTCGTGTTATAAAAATTAAATTTACTGTAAAGTTAATTTAAGACGAAACAGAACACTACAAAGCAAGAAAAATAACGCATTGATGATAAAAATTTTTATTGCCACACCATAACTCTATCCACATGATGATTTTTTTGTTTTAAGAATTTGCTTTTTTATTTCTCAGAGTTATAATTTAGGTAGTTTATTTAATTCCATGATTTATTAAATAAACGCATTAATTCTTGCAAAAGAATTTTTAAATTCCATGTTCTATAAACAAACTCAAATTGGGAGCAATCAAAAATGTTAAACGCATTAACTACTAAAGCATATATCAAAGCAACTGAAGCATTCCGTTCTTTCAAAGAAAACCAACAAGGTGTAACTGCAATTGAATACGGTTTGATCGCGATCGCAGTGGCGGTATTAATCGTTGCAGTATTCTATAACGACGCTGGTTTCATTGCTAAATTAAAAACTAAATTTAGTGTTTTAACTGATACAATCTCAGGCGCAGTAGTTTCAAAAAATTAACTTATATAGGATTAGCCCACGCTTGGGCTAATCCTAGTTATGTACTAAGAAATTAATTATAATGGTTTTGCTAGGTTACTTCTCTTCTCTGATAGTCTCTTTTTTGTATAAATTTTACAAAAGTCAAGAAGGAATTACCTCTATTGAATATGGGCTAATCGCTATTGCTGTTGCGGTTTTTGTGGTTGCCGTGTTAGTTGGAGATCATAGTTTTATTAAAGCAACATTAAATAAATTCTTGGATTTAACTACTATCGTCTCAGGTGCCATCGTTAGTAAAAGTAGCTAAGACAAATAAAAAATGAACTGGTTTATTAATGTATTAGTAACTATCGCCTTCTTCCTACTAGTCATTTTGTCTATTAGTGATGTTCGTTCTCGAATTATCAGTAATCGGATCATCTTGTTGTTGCTCGTTGTTATCATTCCGCTCAGTTTATTAAAGTATCAAACCGTTTTTATTGTTCCTGCCTTATGTACGCTTACAATCGGTTTTCTACTTTTCATGTTGAATATTATCGGTGCCGGAGATGTAAAACTTATTACAGTGTTGATGTTGATGGTTCCGAACGACGAAATCTTTCCTTTTTTCTTTTTTACAACATTTGCAGGGTTGGGACTAATCATTATCGGTTGGTTATTTTTCCGTAAATCAATTAAAGAAAATGGCTTGCCTTATGGTGTAGCAATAAGCCTCGGCTTTATTACAAACTTAGTCTTATCAAATTAATTTGGTAAGCAATCACTTTACTTTATTAAAACAATAAGGGTAAAAAATGAACTATAGAACTCTCTTGATTATTTCAGTGATTACATTAGCTGTTGGTATTGGCGGAATCATGTTCATGCCAACCGGTGAAGAAAATACTGAAAGTCAACAAACCTCCATAACGAACCAACAAGAATCGCAAACGGAGAAAAAACCAGAGAAATTGATCTTAACTGCAGAATTAAGAAATGACGTTGATAAAGGTCATTTATTGCAAGCGGATGATTATGTACTCAATGAAATCTCTGTTGAAGAAGAGAGCTTATTAATTGCCAATGACTTGAGAGATGCTGTGAACAAAAATGGTATTCAAGGGTTACAAGGTTATTTAATGGCAGAAAACATGAGAGCGGGTTCATTTCTTTCCACTAAATCTATTATTTCCCCAAGCGATCCAAGATTCTTTACATCTAGTTTAGATCCGAATCAGGAAGTTGCTTATCGTGTTTATATCAAAGCAGAAGATAGTTACATTTTACATACAATTTCCGGTGGTGATTATATCACCGTTTACAACCAACAAATCGCCGGAGACTCTCGAAACACTTACGATCGTAAAGATTTAGTGAAAGTCTCAGGTAAGGTATTGGTCTTGCAAGCAAAAGCTTTTTCAGATTCAGAAGATGAAAATGCCCCGGAGGGTAAAAAAGCCTCTGACGGTCTTCCAAATGAGCAAGAATATGTCGGCTATGTGGCATTAAAAGTGACGGCTGAACAAGCGAAAAAATTCTATTCTTTAGATAGAGAATCAAAATTAGTTATACTACCTGCCGAGAGTAATACTCAAAATATTGATTCACGCGGTGTGTTTATCAGAAAATTAAGAGGTCAATAAGATGCTGAATTGGAACCATGCTTTTAGCAAAAAACAATTAGTGTGCTATGCAGTTCTTGGGGCGATGTTCTCGCTAAATGCGTACGCTCAAAACTTCTCTTTAGAGAAAGGCGCAACACAACTCGTTCAGACTAAGGAAAAAATTGATACTATTTTCGTATCTTCTCCAAATGTTGCCGACTATGAAATTTTAGACGACAACACCTTCATTATTTATGCAAAAGATGAAGGTAAAGCTGAAGTGACCTCATTTGGTGCCGACGGTCGTCCTTTAACCTCTGATACAGTGAATGTGGATTCTGTGGTAACTAATATTGCAGATACTAACAAACAGCTTAAAACTCATTTTCCAAACACAAACCTTTCTGTGAAAAAAGTAGGTAAGGCCTATGTGATCGAAGGAAAAGCCCGAACACAAGAAGAAAGCGATGAAGTACGCCGTATCGTAGGTGAAGCTTTGGGTACTGGTAGAAAAGTTACTGAGACTAAACTGGGTAATGAAAGCATCCCTTTCTTGGATAAATATAGCTATGAGGGCGTTGTTGATCACTCGAATATCAATGATACGACACAGATCAATGTAAAACTCACCGTTGTGGAAGTAAACAAAAAACTTTCAGAGGCTATGGGTATCAACTGGAGCCATATTGCCGGAAGCGGTTCGTTACTTGGCGGTAATTTCAGTGTTGGTGGGGAATTTAATGGAACTCAAGGTGTATTACGTTTAGATGCAAAAGGTATTTCCGCCTTTATCAATGCACTCGATAACCAAAGTAATGGAAAAATTTTAGCAGAACCAAATATCTCTATGCTATCTGGAGAAACTGCCGATATATTAGTTGGTGGTGAAATTCCTTTTGCACAACGAGATAAAGAGGGCTCTCCAACCATTATTTATAAAGAATTTGGGGTAAAACTAGCCGTTGCTGCGAAATTGCAAAAGAATAATCGTATTCGTTTAGTTTTAGATCAGTCTGTAAGCACACTTGCCGGTAACTATAATTTTGAAGGGGTCGGTAATATTCCTTACTTTGATACTCGTCGAGCTAAGTCCCTGTTTGAAGTAGCTAACGGTGAAAGCTTTATTATCGGTGGACTATTTAGCTCAAATGATGTTGAAGGCATTAATAAAGTTCCGTTATTAGGGGATGTCCCTATCTTAGGCTCTTTCTTCCGTAACGCATCTACCAATCGCGAGAAAAAAGAATTGGTTATTGTGGCTACGGTAAATGTTGTCAAACCAGTAGAGGAAAAAAACATTGTTTATCCTGACTTTGAGCAAACCGGAACAATGGAGAGATTTTTCCACACAACTCCATTAAAGAATGTTTATCACAAAACATTAACGTCTAACTTCTTAAAAAATAGTGGGTTTATTCAATGAGAAAATTAGTTATTTCGGCCACCATTGCTATGGCCGCCCTTGCTACTCCAGTAACCACATTTGCGATAAATGAGTTAGTTAATGATACAAGTGTGGCACAACCGACACAAAACAGTATGTTTAATCGCACGCAATTGGTTAACCGCTACACATTACCGGATTATTCCAATGTAAGTTACAGTAATATGTATCAAGCCGTAATTCGTGATATTGGTAGTGACAAGCAAAAACGAGTCAATATTGTTTGGCGAGATGCAATAGCAAAAAAAGAAGCCTTAAAAATTCGTGCAAAACTCATCAAAGATGGAGTTAGCGGAAAATCCATTTTTATTGAAAAAAAAGCGCACAAAGCGACAACTTACCCAATTTATGTTGAAGTAGTACAAATCGCAGCAAAGACAACACGTTGCCCATTACGCAGAGGTGAAGTCGTATTTTGGAATTCCAATGAGACCTCTTGTGCAATTAAAAGCAATCAACGTGTTCAATTGAAATATTAATAGTAAGGTATTTGTATGTTATTACTGGCTCAAGAAACAATTACAATTGACAGTGCACGTACCATCACGGTTGTTTCAAATCGTGACAACATCCAAGGGGAAGTCGCACAGATCTTGCGTACGCGAGGTCTTGAACATATTGAAATTATAAAGAAAGATTTTTTTGAGTCTTCCGATGAAATTTCATTTTCTGCAGAAGACACTGTCGGTGTAATTATTGATATTACTCATGAAACCAACGTAAAAACTATTGTTGAGCGTGTTTTTAGCGCCGTTCCACAGAATGTATGGTGCTGCGTTATTGGTGATAGTGACTCGATTTCCTTATCACAAAAACTATTAGAGGAAGGTATTCTTTACTTCAACTCACACTCTCAATTAAGCCAAATGGTTGAAAAAATCATTTCTGGTGCAAATGTTCCTCATATAAGAGATACCGTAAAAATTGCAGTATTAAGCTGTAAAGGTGGTATTGGTGCAAGCTTAGTCAGTTCGCATATTGCTAATGAAATTGTAGTTAATAAGAAAATCCCTGTATTATTGGCACAAGGTCCAAACGGTTCGCAAGATCTTGATTTATTGTTTGATAAGAAAATTTCAGGAAGTATCGTTGAATATGCTCTAAATTTTCATCTATATAACGGTAATTTGTCTGAATTACCCCCAGAAAGCGCTGAAAAATATAATTTCATTATCTATGATCAGCCAATCTATAACGTCAAAAAAGATAACTTTGTAGAATTTTTAGAAAGTTATAATAGCTTCGTTTTAGTTGTAGAAAGAAAAATTGGCTCGTTGCGTTTAGCTAAACAATTTCTAGATGAATGCGAACGAACCCGTAGTACAACAGGAAAACCGATTCGTACCTTTATTTGCATTTCTGATAGCAGATTGGAAACATCTAAATTAATGGCCAAAAAAGATATTGAAACATTAGTGGGTTCTCAAGTTGATGCTGTCATTCCATTTGTAAAAGATACAAATACAAAAACAGTATTAGGTATTGATTTCGGTCGTAATGGTAAAAAAGAAATTAACTCGTTAATGCTAAAAGTTATCGGTGCGGTCTCTCGTAATAGCAAACCTAAAGAAAAACAAAGTTCAATCTTTTCATTCTTTGCAAAACTCATCAAATAAGTAGTGACTAAAAATGCTAACCAAAGAACAACAAATATTCTTTAGAAGTGAAGTGTTAAGTAACCTTGATATTGAAAAGATTGATGCACTTCAAAGCGAAAGAAACTTACTAGTAAACGAACTGGTTCAGATTGTTAATCGTGTTGCAAGTAAAAGCGGTACTTATTTGACTTCAGCCGACACATTAGTTATGGCGGAAATTGTTGCTGATGAAATTGAAGGTTACGGTCCATTGCGTGATCTTATGGCAGATGACTCCGTCAATGATATTTTAGTGAATGGTCCAAATGATGTATGGATTGAACGCGCTGGTATCTTGGAAAAAACCAATAAAGAATTTGTAAGTAATGAACAGTTAACAGATATTGCAAAACGTTTGGTTGCGCGTGTTGGTCGTCGTATTGATGATGGAAGCCCTTTGGTTGACTCCCGCTTACCTGATGGTAGCCGCTTAAATGTAGTTATCGCACCAATCGCACTAGATGGAACATCTGTTTCAATTCGAAAATTTAGTAAGAATAAAAAAACCTTACAAGAACTTGTAAACTTCGGTTCAATGACGCGTGAAATGGCTAATTTCTTAATTATCGCAGCGAGATCACGAGTAAATATTATTGTATCAGGCGGTACAGGTTCTGGTAAAACGACCTTACTTAATGCACTTTCCAACTATATTTCACACAGCGAGCGAGTTATTACTTTAGAAGATACCGCAGAATTACGCTTGGAACAGCCTCATGTCGTACGTCTAGAGACTCGTTTAGCTGGGGTAGAAAAAACTGGTGAAGTCACAATGAAAGATCTAGTAATCAACGCGTTACGTATGCGTCCAGAACGAATTATCGTCGGTGAATGCCGAGGTGGCGAAGCTTTTCAAATGTTACAAGCCATGAATACCGGTCACGATGGCTCTATGTCTACCTTACACGCCAATAGCCCTCGAGATGCAACTTCTCGTTTGGAAAGCATGGTAATGATGTCTAATGCAACATTACCGCTCGAAGCAATTCGTCGAAATATAGCATCCGCAGTAAATATTATTGTACAAGCATCCCGTTTAAATGATGGTTCAAGAAAAATAATGAACATCACTGAAATTATGGGAATGGAAAACGGACAAATTGTTTTACAGGATATTTTCTCTTACAAAGCAAGTAAATATCGTGATAAAAATGGCAAAATTCTTGGTGAATTTGTTAATCATGGTTTGTTAACCCGTTCAGTAGTCTATCAAAATGCACAAGTATTTAATCTAAGTGCCGAATTACAAAGTATTTTCGGAGAGGTTGAATGATGAATTATTTATTTTATGCCGTACTATTTATGGGGGGGCTATTATTAATAGTCATCTTAAGTAGTTGGTTTTCAACCAAAAGAAAGATTAACCAATATGATGTTTCTGTCAGTAGAACAGAAAGTTTTATTAAAGGGATTAAAAGTAGGGTTACTTTGTGGTACTACTATTTTATTGGTGGGAATAAGAAAAATTTAATTCGTAATATTGTTATAAGCTGTCTTGCATTCTTTACTCTCTTTGTAGTTAATATTTCTTATGTTCATGTAGACAGATTAATTTTTTGTTTATTTTTTGGGGGCGCCTTTATTCTATCTGTCTGGAAACTTGGCCAACATCGTAATAAAAAAACATTTAATGCAATGTTTCCTGAAGTGATTCAAATTCTGAATGCGGCTTCAACCTCCGGCGCAGGTTTATTACAGGCACTAGAACGTTGTGGCAAAGATTTAACTGGTCAACTAGGAGAAGAATTTAAAAGTATTCATAAGCGTCTTGCTATCGGTGAAGACCCTATGACTGTTTTTGAGGATAGTTATAGTCGTTATCCCTATAAGGAATTTTACTTTTTTATAACGATTGTTCGCACGAATCTAAGTAAAGGGGGACAAATTAGAGAAGTAATTTCGCGTTTGGGGCGAGTAATTGCTGATAGTAATAAAATGGAAAAGAAAAAGAAAGCCATGACATCGGAAGCTCGTATGTCGGCCATAATTGTGGCTTGTCTACCAGTTGGTTTCTTTTTCTTTATGCAGTTTGCTATGCCTGAAAACTTCGAATTCTTAATAAATGATCCTAGTGGCAGATATATTTTGTACTACGTCTTCGGTAGCGAACTCTTCGGCATGGGGATCATTTGGTGGCTAATGAGGAAGTCAACATGATACTTAAGCTATTATTATCTTATACACTACTAGCAATCTTTGGCATTATCATCTTATTTTCAGCACTTTCTGCCAGAAAAAAATTTCTGCATAACCGAGAAGTGATTTTGGGAGAAAGACCTAAAGACACTGATGAAGATGAAAATAATAAAGGTAAGACAAAACAACAAATTGAGTTAGAACTTTTACTAATTAATAATAACCCTGTTTTAAAAACCTTAGGTATTATTGACAAAAATATTAAAGTAAAACTACTCATTATGATGGCACTATTTGGGGTCTATTATTTGTATTTATTGAATGATAGTAAGCCTGAAGACTCCTCATTATTAATCGGTTTTCTAACAATATTAGTTGTAACGATTATTATTCCAGGGATTTTAATAAACTCCATTTTAAAAAGTAAAATCAAAAAAATTATGAATGATTTGGCAGGTTTTATTGATTTAGTAGCTGTTAACGTACAAACCGGTATTAGTATTGAAGCAGCACTCAAACAAGTTGCTACAGATTTTAAAACTCTAAATCCTGATTTAACTTATGTTATGTTGCGTATTATTCGTAAATCAGAAATTACAGGGATGTCGCAAGCATTGCAAGATCTTTCTATTTCATTGCCAACAACAGAAATCAGAATGTTTTGTACTGTAATGCAGCAAAGTTTAAACTTTGGTTCCTCTATTTATCATCAGCTGATTCAGTTATCATCTGACATTAGAGAACTACAATTATTAACAATAGAAGAAAAACTTGGTACTCTTGCAGCTAAAATGAGTGTCCCTTTGATTCTATTTATTATGTTTCCAATTATCATCTTAATCTTGGCTCCAGGTGTAATGAGGGTATTTCCACATGTATTCTAAATCTCTTAAAAACATTTTATTGTGTACCATAATTTTATCTGTTACTGCGTGCTCTGCTGTACTTAATAAAAGACCATTAAGTGCAGACAAGGTAACAGCAAAAGAAACTCTTTATCAAAGTACCAACAATAACGATGCATTAATTGCAATGTATCGTGACATACTAAAAAATAAAGAAGATCCTGTTACCCGTTACAAATTATCTGAAATTTATTATAAGAAAGGTGACAGTAATTCTTCACTACTCTATTTAAAACCATTATTAACAAATAGTGGACAGTTAACGGAAAAAGCAAAAATTTTGCAAGCCAAAAATTTAAACCAGCTAAGACGTTATCAAGAGGCTTTAGAAGTTGAAAATGGTTTATTGGTATCCTCACCTAAAAACGCTGAAGTTCACAATCTTCGTGGTGTAACTTATGCTTTAATGGGAAATCCCAATAAGGCGAGTGAGAATATTAATAAAGCACGTGAATATTTCCTGAATGATGCTGTGGCAGTAAATAACTTAGCAATGCTAAGCATTGTAAATGGGGATTATCATAATGCTATTTCACTACTATTGCCTCAATATTTAAATGGTGTCAGAGAACAACGTTTAGTACATAATTTAGTTTTTGCTTTAGTGAAAAACAATGAGATTGACTATGCAAAAGATATCATTGTAAAAGAAAACATTAATAGTTCACCAGATGATTTAATTAATGCTTTGAAAAAAACTGAACGAGTACCTAGTAACATCGCTAGATAAAATAAGGTTTTCTAATGAAAAAATTCCTATCGGATAAGAAAGGAGTGTCAACCGTCGAATTCTCTTTGACGGTTGCATTCTATTTCTTTGTTGTGTGCCTAATTTTAGAATTTTGTCGTGTTGCCATTACTGCTGCTTATTGGGACTTGGCAATAACCGAAAGCGTACGAATCGCCAAAAACCAAGAAGCAACCGGAGGTAATTACGCAGACGTTTTTGAAAAAGCACTAAAGGAGCAAGCTGTGATGAAAGAAAGCTCCGTAATGAGTTATTTAGCTAGGATAGATACACCAAACCAAGACGGTAAGAAAGGACCACAGATCAGTGTTAAATATGTGGATTGCCAACAACAAAATAAGTGTATAGATGCCTTAGTAGAGAAAAAATTCAGAGAACCACAAAAAGACAATGAAGGAAATCTTATTGCTCCTGCTAACGGTATTTCTGCAACCCTCGCTGTTTACACGTTAGATTATAACTATAAATTTCTGACATTACCGTTTTTATCTGCTGATATTGTTAATCATGTATTAAGACGTGAAATCATTACCGTACAAGAGTTTGGTCGCTCCAAATTTGATTTTGGTAACATTCCCAAATGACTGAAATTCTAGCCGTAAAAATAACGTTGGAACACAAGAGTATCAATAGTTATAAATGACCACAAAAACTTTAATTTAGGATTTAAATCGGAAAAAATATGAAAAATCATTTTTTATCCCGTACAAGAAATTTTATTAGTAGTAAAAAAGGCTCAGTAACTATTGAGTTTGTTTTTATGTTAGTACTTTTGCTATTTATTTTTGCATTTCTAGTAGATTTCGTAATAGTGCGTACCACACAGGGTAAACTGGACAATGCAACTTACTCCTTAGTTAACATATTACGTGAACGCACTCAGTTATATAACGATAAAGGAACAAATACACTAACAACAAAAGACCTGCAAGATTTTGAAAAACTGGCGAAACTTACCTTATTTGGTGATGTAAATAGCAATAAGCAAGTTGGTGTAGTATTAGAACATTGGTGGCAAGATAACGGTATTGGCACCCCAGATGTTCAGTCTAATCTGTCAAGTTGTCAGCCATACAAAAAATTGAATAATGACTTAGCGTATTTATCACCGTACTCTGAAATTTCTAATCAAAGAAAGGTTCCTTTATATCAAGTCACATTGTGCATTGAAGTAGGCAGTTTTTTCCAAAGTTTAATTGTGAAGAAAGAAAACCAATCGTTAGGTTTACTCAGCTCTTCTTCTTTGGCTGTCGCCCGTTAAACAGTAAACATAGTAATTTGAGGTAACCTCATGAAAAAAAAGTTTAAACTGACCAGAGTCTTGCTCAAGTCCATCAACCAATTTAATCAAGATGAGCAGGGAGTATATGCCGTAATGACCGCTTTACTGGCGTTCCCTTTGCTTTTTCTAATTGCATTTACCGTTGATGGTACTGGTGCTTTATTGGATAGAACACGTTTAGCTCAAGCAACTGATCAAGCGACTCTATTATTAATTACTGAAAACAATAAAAATCGGAAACATGAAAGAGATGGTGATAAGCACAAAGATCTTATAACGCAAGATGTGTCAAAAGAAAGGGAAGAAGCTGAAAAAAATGGTTCTCCATTCAATACATTAGATGCACAGATAAAAAAACGTAATCAACAGTTAGTACAGGGGCTCGTGAAACTTTATCTACGGTCTGATGACAGTTTAGCCTCTAAAAATAGCTCTCCAGTTACTATTCCAAATGATTTTCTAGCTGAGTGTAAGGAAAATACCGATAATTTACTAAACGGTGAAAACAAAAAGGTTGCCTGTACCGTACAAGGCACAGTGCACCGTAAGTTTATCCTGCCCTGGAGTCACAGCTTAGTTACACCGGATAAATTAAAAGATGGGCGATTGGCTGTTGATTCAGGACAAGCCTACGCTATTAAGGAAAGAAGAGCTTCAATTCCAATTGATTTAATGATGGTTACAGATTTTTCTAGATCAATGAGATGGGCTATAAAAGCCAAAAAGGATTTTTGGGGTAGAATACAAGAAGTCAACCCACCAAATAGAAGGATTGATGCATTAAGAGAGGTTGTCGCTAAAGTTGAAGACATCTTGTTACCGAAAGAAAACAAGGAAAATGTTAGCCCTTATAATCGAATAGGGTTCGTATCCTTCGCAGCAGGTGCGCGCCAAAGAGATGATACTAAAGACTGTGTGTTGCCGTACTATGTTCACTCAAAAAAAGATGAGATATCTTCTCTTCTTAAAGGCAGTCGAGATGGAAAAAATCTAATAAAAATAAAAAAAGGTTTTCAGATGTTAGACAACCATATGGATGTAAAAAAAACCATAGCTCAAATTGCTCAATTTAACAATGGCAAGAGACAAACCTATGATTTTTCTTTAGACAGTTCATACAGTAGTGAGGCTTGCTTAGAAAATAATATCGGGAAAAAAACAACTCAAGGATGGTTTGATAAAAATAATCCAAATGTAGCCAATGAGTTAAGCAAACTAGAGCCGCTCGGAGGGACAGCTGTAACTGCCGGAATCTTTATAGGTGTCAATCTGCTAACAGAGACAAATAAAGATCCAGAAGCAGCACCAAGTAAGCTTAATACAAATACCCGCCGTGTACTTTTAGTGTTATCTGATGGGGAAGATAATGTACCATCAGAGAATACTTTAGTTACCTTGATGAAAAATGGGTTATGCGAAAAAACGAAAGAAAAGATTAATTCATTACAAGATCCTAACTATACTAAAGTAGAAACGCGGATTGCTTTCATTGCTCTTGGTTTTAACCCGCCAGCTGATCAAAAAGAAGTATGGAAAAAATGTGTTGGAGAACATTACTATCCGGTGTTTGATAGAGAAGCGTTATTTGATGCGTTCAAACAAATTATCACCTTTGAAGAAGAAGTGGGTCGTTCATCTTCAAAAAAACCAAAATTCCTTCCATAATAACTGAAAGTCTTTAAAACCATCTTTAGACACAAAGATGGTTTTCTTATCCTCAAAGTGCGGTTGAAAAAACAAATGAATTTTTGACCGCACTTTCATCTTTCTTTACCAATAAATAAGATGTTTAATACGTCAGAAAATTGCTCTTTCATCTTGCGGCTTTACCTATATACATAGTTCAGCAAGCTCAGGTCTTTACTAAGGTAATCATAGGCAACACAGGTTTTGTCACCAGGAGATAGGTTGGTATTGTAAAGGAAATGTTGCTGAAAGTTACAGTCTGAATAATGTTAGAAACCTCTGCAATACAGAAAACCACAACCAAACGCAAAGTATGATGGATTTTCCAAGCATTTTTCCATACTAAAAAACGCCTGTAAAACCAACCGCACTTGAGGCAAACAAAAAGGCGAACCTTAACATTCGCCTTTTGCGCTATGGGAACATTATTTCAGTTCCGGGAAGAGCATTTTCAGTACGTTTTGCGTCACCCGACGGGATTGTCCTGCGTACGGGAAGATATGCATCATCATCATTGGATTGAAGTTGGCTTCAATGACGCCCCAAGATTGCAAACTTGGCTCAGCCGGTTTGGTTAAATCGGGAATGATTAAATCCACGCCACACACGGCGGCGCCCATGGCTTTAGTGATACCGACCGCCAAGGCTTTGTAGCTTGGGTGCATTTGGTCGGTCATATCAATGGAATCGCCACCGGTGCTAATGTTGGAATTGGCACGTAACTGCACCAGCTGATCTTTTGCCGGCACGCTGTCCACGGTTAAGCCCTGCTCTTTTAACTGTAACTGTTCGATGTCACCCAACGCTATTTTCTTTAATGGTGTACGACTGCCATCACCGCGCAACGGATGATCATTTTTCTGTGCCACTAATTCCGCCACCGTATGCACGCCGTCGCCAATCACATTCGCCGGTGCACGCAATAACACGGCAAGGGTTTCATCACCTAACACGAAGAAACGGTATTCCGTGCCGGTGAGATAATCTTCTACCATCACTTCTTTGTCTTCACGGAAAGCAATTTCGATGGCTTTGGCAAAATCCTCACGATCGTGCACGCCCTGTTGGAAAATACTGATGCCCAAACCGTAATTAGTGGATTTCGGTTTAATCACCACAGCACGCCCTGCGAATAAAGCATAATTGGCCACGGCTTGTTCCACACTGGTAAATTCCACGCTTTGCGGCACGTTAAAGCCGGCTTTTGCTAAGACTTTTTTGGTCACCACTTTATTTTCCATGATGAGCGGCGAAATGTAGCTGTCATGGGAGGTCATGTTGCCGTTTTTGACATATTCCAAGTGGTCGCCGAATTGCAGACTTAAGAACTGATCGCGCTCGTCTAAAATCTCCATTTTTAAGCCTTTTTGAATGGCATCAAACATCAAGG
>ERZ773009.1898-NODE-1898-length-13862-cov-20.118418_pt1 | contig 13862 bp, 11 predicted proteins | sample MGYA00580663_ERZ773009 | MGnify/ENA primary metagenome ERZ773009 (study PRJEB29015, sample SAMEA2737969) | human oral metagenome | biome: human oral; feature: human-associated habitat; material: dental | place: China | collected 2026 ... | reverse complement strand
AGCTGTCGACCTTCGGTGCGCCGCGATAGTAGTCCTCGTTCTTCACGAGCACGATCCGTTTGCCCGCCTCCCAACGGTCGATTCGGAAGGGACCCGTGCCGACGGGGCTGCGGAAGAATCCTGTCGTCCGCAGATCCCGCCCCGCCAAGAGGTGTGCGGGCAGGATCGGCTGCACCATGTCGTCGAGGAAGGCTGCATTCGGCGCAGACAGGCGGATGCGCACGGTCTTGTCGTCGAGCTCGGTGATCTCACGCACATCCTCGAAGTTCTGCGCATTGAACGAGCCCGTCAGCGGATTTTGGATTGCCTCGATGGTGAACTTCACATCCGCCGCACGCAGCGGTTTCCCGTCATGCCAGAACACGCCGTCACGCAGCCGAAATACATAGGTATAGGTCTCCGGATCGTATTCGTACGACTCCGCCAGTCCCGGCACCGTCGCCCCCGTCGCATCCCGCCGCATCACCCCGTCAAAGAGCAGCTGGTCAATCACTCCGTACTCATTCAGAAGTGGATTGATCTGATCGTAGTCCCTCGACCCATAGACAATCCGCGCTCCGTGATCCTCATCCACGCGGTTCTCGCCACAGCCGCCGGCGAGTGCAAGCAGTACAAACGCCATGCACAAGTGCAGCAGCTTCTTCACTACATCACCCCCTCTAATCGAACGTATTTTGATTTGCATTATAAAAGCTCTTTCTCTTTTCCGCAATTGTATTTTGAAAAAATTTTTCCGTTTCGTCACTAAAAGTTTTTTCAAAACTTTCCTGAAAACCTGTTATTTTTGACAGGTCACAGGAGAAATTTTTTATGATAAGATACGTATAGGAAGCACTGATAAATTCAGCCACGCCATCTTGACGCATCTTTTTTGCCCGCACTTCGTCGGCAAATCCTCCACATAGCTTTGGCTATGCGTCCGGTTTGCCTCCTTGTTCGGACGAAAAAATCTACGCCAATCTGACGGACTTCATTTTATCAGCGATTCCTATAGTCAAACGATTATGAACAGCGGAGGTGTGTTCTATGAAGCTAAAATCATTTCTCCTTGCCGCGATCCTCGCGTTCATCCTCCCCGCATCTCTCGCTTCGGCGCAGCTCACGGATGAGGATATGGCACTCGGCGGCATCCACATCGGCGATACGCGTGCCGAGGTCGAGGAGCTCTACGGCAATGGCAATCGCTACGCAGACGGTGTGGAGGTGTGGAACGGCGAGGATGTCGGCATACACGCCATTGACTACGGCGCGTCGCTCCATGTGACGTACCGCAGCTCGGACAGGGGCTGGCACGTCATCAGCGTGCATCTTGGCGTGGACGACGTAAACGAGTACAACCACACGCCGACGGAGGAAGCATGCAGCATCGAGACACCGCGCGGCATTCATCTGGACAGCACGGCGGAAGATCTTGAGGAGGCGTACGGCTATCTGCCAAAGCCCAAGTGCAGCAACAACGCCCCGCCCGTCTGCGGCTACTTCTACGACGGCGACACAGCGCAGATCGCATTCTACATCTGCGCCGAGCACAGCCCCGGCATCCGCTCCATCTGGCTGCACGAGAAGTAATCCACCCAAAAGCATAAGAAAACGGCTGCTGTGATGAAGGACTCCCCTTCGCACAGCAGCCATTTTTCCTTAACCGAGGTTATCTCTCAGACCGCGTTCACATTTTTTCCCATGCGGTGAACTTGTATGCGCGTGCACCGCCGCCAACATCAACACCGCTGTAATAGTCATCGTAGTACCCGTGTTCCTCGAGGTAGTCGCGCACGGCATTGTTGCCCGTGTAGACTGTGTACCTACCGCTCGGCAGCGCACTCCGGAACTCGCCAGCCGCCGATGACGGCGAGCTCGGCTCGTACATTGTGATCGTGCTGCCGTTCTTGATGAAGATGGCGAACTTGCATGCCTTCACATGACTCTGGAAGGTGCTCTCGCTGATCGTGCCGCTCCACATGGCGAACGTCATGGAGGACATCGCCAGCATCAGGGTAAAGACCAGTGCCATCACTTTAGCCGCCCGTTTCATGATACATCATCTCCTTTTTATCAACATAAGCTACTCGGAAAATGAAGCTGCGCAGCTCATTTGTCTTATTATAGTCGAAATAACTCGGAGATTGTACTGTCATAAATGACAGGTTTATCAAAAATTTTCTCAAAAACCTGTCATTTGTGACAGGTCACAGCGCACTATTTTCATGTTAAGATAAACACGACGAATCACTCATTCCCCGACATTTACGCAAGGAGGAACAACCATGCATACCAAAACGTTTCTATCCGCCTTCCTGTCCGCGCTCCTCCTCTGTGCGCCTCTCTCGGCGGCAGAAGGTGTCCTGAATGACCGAACGGAGGAGCACACATGGCCGCCACAGTCTCTGGAGGACGTGCAGGACAGGGCGGCGCGGGACTGGTCACGCTCCGTAGAACCCCCTGTCTCGTGGCTCACGGTCGAGGATCATGTCCTGACGGTCTACGACACAAACGACAGCAAAGCTTACCGTGCCGTCTATCCCGAGATTGCGCTCGTGGATGATGACAGCTCACCGCTGGCAAAGGCATTGAGAGAGTGGTCTGCGGAGCAGAGCATGGGCGCATGGCACAGCCCGATCCGTACCTTCAGCGAGGAAGCGCGCAGGGACGGTTACAAGCTCCCCTTCTATTACAGCGACATCACGCCCATCTCGCGGTGGGGGCGGGTCGATGAGCAGCTCATCTCGTTCTTTATGGAGGGTTCATCGTATGCGGGCGGGCCGCATCCCATCCCCCATGTCGATGCGTATACCTTTGATCGGAGAACGGGGCGGCAAATCGCGCTCGATGAGATTGTCACGAACCGAATGCTCCTGATCGCCGCCATTGAGACGGCATTCCAAACGCAGTACCCCGCAGCAGTGGAGCGGGATTTCCCGCACGGTGTCATGGAGGTACTGCTCATGCAGCATCCGACAGAAAAGGGGCTCGCGTCGTTCTGCTGGTACATGGCAGCGGACGGCAGTCTCGTGATCTACTATCCGAATTCCGTGCTTACGTCCTACGCAGCGGGCGATTTCACGCTCACGATTGCACGGCAGGATGCACCGCGCCTCTTTACGGCGGCATATCCGATGGAATAGCTGCTGAACGCAAGAACAGGTGTGCAAAGCAAACACTGCATTGCACACCTGTTCTTTTTGTTCACGCGATGAAAGGTGTCATCCATCGCTCAAAGCGCCCCCACCGTCACGCTAACGCGTGCCACCTCCCCCGCCTTGGCAGGGGAGGCTGATCTACCGCGTCCAAAGCCTCCCCCGTGCGCCACGGGGGAGGGGGACCGCGAAGCGGGGGAAGGGGCGCTTTGAACGGCATAGGCATTGCTCGTGTATGGATGTGTTCACAGCGGAACAATGGATCCGTGCCTTCTTATTGTTATATATCTATTATATCATTTTTGCAGTACAACGTAAACAAAAATCAAAAATACGCCGTGAGGCTCATCCCGAGTACTCTCTGCCGTGCGCCGTCAAAGGTGCGCCCCATAAAGAGCGGCGTCGCGGAACGTGCGGGGCGCAGGTCATACCCCTCGACGGCAAGCGCAACGCCACGCGCGAGGATGATGTCGGCACGCGCTCCCCAGCCGCGAAAGCCCGCGCGTCCGAAGAAGGTCGGGTCGCCGTCCATCGTATGATGAAGATAGGTCGCACGCGGTTGATGATAGTAGGCGATCCACGCGCCGTAGTCGCCCGCCCGCTCCACGTCGGGCGAGGGCCGCAGGCGCAGCGTCGCCACATACCCGTGTCCCTCGTCGTCATGGCGGTCGAGGTCGGTGCGGGCATTCCCGTACAGATACTCGACCTCGAGGCTGCGGTATCGGTCAAACCGATGGCCTGCGAAGAGTTCGAGGATGCGCTGACGGTCGATGCCGTTGTGGAGGGCGAGCGGATCTTTCACCGCCTGCGCCCGCGTGACGGCGGGCAGCTCCGTCTCCATATCGTAGTAGAACGCGCCGCCCATCCACTTCGTCCAGTTCCGCTCATAGCCGAGGATGACGCCGCGTTTCCGCTTGTCTCCTGTCGGCGCGACGGTGCGCCCGTAGAAGATGGAGGTCATCCCGACGCTCTTGTCGCCGTACCGCCAGCGCACGCCCTCGACGCGCTTGTCAAAGACGTTGCCCTCAATCGGGGTAAAGATGAATCTGCCCGTGCGGATCTTCGCACCATGTCCGTTATCGTGTTCGGTGTAGAGACGCGAGAGGTAGAGATGACGGTCATTCCGATGTGCGCCCGCGATCGTGTCCTTGTCATAGCGGATGTCCTCGAGCATCCCGCTGACGCTCCACCCGCCGCCGAGGTGCGCGGTCGGGGCAATGCGGAGGCGGCGCGTGGAGAGGAATACGCCGCGCCGCTGTGTGACGGAGGGCATCTCCATACGTGCCTTGCCATAGAGCCAGCGATAGTCGCCCCAGAACTCGACGCGCGGTGTTTTTGCCGTCTGTGCTGCCTCGGTCGCCGTGTCCGCATCCGCAGCGGACACAGACGTGTCGGTCTGCAGCGCAGATGCCGCAAGGGGGGATGCCGCCGTCGGCGCAGGGGAAAGGGCAATGCACAGGAGCGCAAAAGCGGCAGGGGCGTAGTGTCGCATGGCAATCCTCCGATTGTTGTGGTATTTTATCCTTTTTTTCCGCATTCTATCATGAATAATGAAGATTCACAAGAAATATCATATTTTATTCGTATTTGTCCAACGTTTTTATGTAATAGGACTTTTTATTCAAGGATTTTCACTCATATCGAACGAAATAAATAATATGAATCATTATGCACGCTGAGGGAGGTGGGGCGATGTGTCGGCTGCGGCGGTACGCGTCCCTCTGTCTGCTCGCGCTGTGTGCGGTGTGGCTGTCCGCATCGCACGCGTCCGCGCTCTCGCTTGCCTACGACCGCAACTACGGCGCGGCGTATGTAAACATCCTGCAAGGGGCGGCCGATGTACCGCTTGAGCCGCGCGGGTACGCGCGGAATCTGCTCGATCTGTTTCAGGATCGCCGCGTGGATGCGGTCGAGATCTATGATTTTCAGGCGGAGGGATTCCGACGCGGCACCGCAGAGACGCTGTACTGGTACCCGCATTTTACGGCGACAGTTGTGCTCGCTGTGTGGGAGGACGCCCCCATCTCCGTGACAGGCTGGGCAGATCTCAGGGAGGGGGTCACGATCGTCCTGCCCGACAGTTCGCCGGAGCGCGAGATCTTTTTTCTGGCGCTCGCACAGCGGCTCGATCCCGACTTCGATGTTTCGTTTGCACATCTCGCACGCATGAGAGTGCAGGGAACGCTCCGTTTTTATCCCGTGCACCGAGGTATTCGCGGGCTTTTTGCCGGGCGAAACGCGCGCGATGTCTATGTGCTCTTTGCCCACGAGGCAGAGCGGCTGATCCGACGCGGTGCACGGCTGCGTATGATCGAGCCGCAGGGAGGGACGCTCACCTGTACGAAGGGCATCCTCTCACGCGCACCCATCGGATTCTCCGCGCAGCTGCCCGACGATCTTGCGGCGGCGGGCTACCCGCCTGTCTCCACCGATGCCGCAGCCGCCCGCACGATACCGCCCGACTTCCCGTACGCGCTCCACCGGATCAATGCACGCTACTATGCGGAGATCATGGATCGCCCTCTGCTTGCGCCGCGCGAGCCGCACGACCGCTTTACCATCCTTGTTCTGACCCTCGTTGTGACGGTCGTATGGGGCGCGTGCATCCGCCGCCGCGTGCTCAACCACGGGACGCGCCGCGCTGTCCTCCTCCTCCTCGCCATGCTCCTCCTCTGGGAGCTGGATCGTACGGTGAAGATCCTCACGTTCGTACACGATGCGCCGCTCGAACGCCTCCTCTGGTATCTCTACTATGTGTTTCGCGGCGGGCTGTCGGTCGCACTCCTCTGGATCGCGTGGAGCTCGGACGAGGACGTACTCGACCGCACGATGCCGCCGTGGCTGCGGGCGGTGTTCGCCATCAACCTCCTCATCGCCGTGCTCATCCTCTGCAACGACCTGCATCATCAGTTTTTCTACTTCACATGGAGCACGGAGACGATGGAGTGGTCGGAGCATCTGTCCTGGGGTGCGTACGCCTACTGGACGCTCTGGTTCTCCGAGATCTTCGCCGCGCTGCTCCTGCTCCTGGAAAAGGCAAAGGCACAGCAGGTGCTGCGCCCCGCGATGGTGCTCCCCTTCGTGCTGTTTGCGCTGTTTATGGTGTACTCGATCGCATATCAGTATGTGGAATGGGTGACGTGGGCGGAGCTGACGGCGGTTACGGCACTCTTTTTTCTCCTGCTCATCGAGCTGTGCCTGCGCACGGGGCTGATCCCGTCGAACCGCTTTCATCAGGCGTTCTTCACGCATTCGCAGCTTGCAATGCAGCTGGTCAATGCAAAGGGGACCCCCGTCTTCACTGCGGCGGTCTCCCCCCGTGCGCCCTCGCGCGATGTCCGCACCGAGCGCATGGAGGTACACGGCGGCGCACTCCTCTGGCAGGAGGATCTCTCCCTCCTGCACGAACAGCAGCGGCGGCTCGCGCTCACGCGCGATGCGCTCCGCCGCGCCCACCTGGTGCTGCGCGAGGAGCACACGATCCGCCGCAATCTGCTCGCTCTGACGCTCCGCCGCAAGCTGTCCGACGAACTGGAGGCGATTCTCGCCGCGAAGCGGCCGCTCCTGCGCAGCTTCCGTGAGCAGCTGATGGCGACGGAGGACGAGGCGGAGGTGACGCTGCTCATCCGCCGGCTCAACCTCCTCTCCTCCTATCTCAAGAAACGCTGTGTGCTCTTCCTGAAGGGGCAGGAGGACGATCATATCCACGCCGACGAGCTCTCGATGGCGGTGTCGGAGACCTGTACCTATCTGCGTCCCTTGGGGCTGCACGTCGGCGTGGAGTGGGCGCAGCGAGAGGCGCTGCGTGCGGAGGCGGCGCTTTCCCTCTTTGACTTCTTCGCGGAACTGCTGACGCGGGCGGCGATGGAGGCAGCCTCGGAGGTCTTCTGCCGCTTTGCAGGCGGAGCGGCGTTCTTTCTGATCGAGGAGGCGGACTGGATCGCCCCGTGGACAGAGGACTGGCAGGAGCGGCACAGGGTCTCCATCACGCGCAGAGATCACGGCTATGCCCTCGCACTGACGGTATGCCCTGCGTCGGAGGAAGAACCCGATGCGGCGGTGGCGGCGGGGGATGCCGCCCCTTCGGCACAGGCAGCGCATAGAAAGGAGCGCACATGGAACGACTGACCGCACACGGTGTCGAGGCGATCCTCATCCTCGTACTCCCCGCGTGCCTGGTCCTCATCGCCCAGACCGCCGTGCTCTGTTGGGGGTTTTCGTACCTGGATCATCGCCGCCTCCGCCGCACCCTGCCGGAGGCGGCGGCACTCGCCGTCGCGCTCTGCACCACGCTCCTCCTCGGCGGCGGGTGGAAACTCGGGCTCATGGGACTCCCGCCGACGGGGTGGATGCTCTATGAACGCGTGCTTGCGGGGACACTCGCCATTGGTGCGGGTCTCCTCTCACTGCGGGGGTCGCCGCGGCGCAGCGGACTGCTCACGGCGGCGGGCGTGTTCTCCCTGCCGCTGTTCGACATCTTCCTGCCCGTCTGTGCGCTCCTCGTCCTCCTGCTGCTCGCGGTGCGGATGCTGCTCCTCATCCGTCACATACGGACACAGAACGCCCGCGAGGTGACGGTCGCCGCCATCCGCGCAGGGCTCGACCTCCTGCCCGACGGCCTGCTCTTCGCCCGTGCCGATCATACCGCCGTCCTCGTCAACATCGCGATGCTGCGCTTCATGGAGCGGATCCTCGGGCGGCAGTATCGCAATGCGGATGTGTTCTGGCAGGAGCTCACGACGCTCGACCGTCACATCGTTGCGGATCAGATCGTACACGCAGATGCCGTTCTCCTGCGCTTTGCCGCCGGCGACGCATGGCTCGTGCAGCGCGTACGGCTGACCGAGGGGCTGGACGGCTGGCAGCTGACCGCCTCCTGCGTCACGGAGGCGGATGCCGTCTCACGGGAACTCGAGGCGAAAAACGCCGCGCTCAGCGCCACGATCAGCACGCAGAAGGAACTCCTCGCAACCCTTGAGAAGACGGAGCGTCACCGCACCCTTCAGGACATCACCGCACGTGTGCACGATGTGCTCGGACAGCGCATCAGTATGCTCCAACAGCTCCTCGCAAGCCCCGCACCAAAAGACGCACTGGACACCATCATCCGCATAGACAGCCTCCTCGAGGCGGTTCCGCTCGCGCAGGAGGCACATCCCGTCACCCTCCTCGCCGATATGACGGACACCTACACGCAGCTTGGCGTACGCCTTGTCCGGACGGGCGAGCTCCCGCGCAACCTGCGGCGCGCCCGCACCTTTGCCGCCATCATCCGCGAGGGTCTGAGCAACGCCGTCTGCCACGGGCGCGCCAACGAGATCCACATCACGCTCACCGAGCGTCGTCTGCGCATCCGCGACAACGGCATCGGCTGCACGGCGCTCCGTCCCGGCGGCGGGATTACCGCCATGATCCGCCGCGTGAACGAGCTCGGCGGTCATCTGCGCATCACCACATCGCCGCATTTTGAACTCGACGCACAGATAGGGGAGAACCGACGATGACGAAAATTCTTCTCGTGGACGATCAAAAAATACTCCTTGAGGGTCTGGTAAAGCTCCTCGCGCCGCTCACGGACATCGAGGTGGTCGGCACCTGCACCCTCTCGGAGCTGGCGGAGGAAGCGTGCGTGCGCCTTGCTCCCGACCTCGTTCTCATGGACATCTGCATGGAGGGACGCACCAGCGGCATCCGCATCTGCGCGCGGCTCAAAGAACGTTTCCCCGCGCTGCGCGTCGTGCTCATGACGGGGATGCAGGAGGTCGCCTTTCTCGAGTGGGCAAAAAACGCGGGCGCGGACAGCTTCATCTACAAAGAGTCCTCGAGCGAGGCGTTCGCCGACTGCATCCGCGCCACCATGCAGGGCAGGCGGATCTACCCGAGCACCGCGGCCGCCTGTGTGCTCGGCGGCAAAAAGAGTCCGCTCACGGAGCGCGAGCTCGCCATCCTGCACCGCATCTGCCACAACATGAGCTACGAGGAAATCGCCGCAGAGCTCGGCATCACCAAACGAACGGTCAACTTCCACGTCGGCAATATGCTCGCCAAGACGGGCTACAAGAGCATCGTCGGCCTCGCCGTCGAGGCAGCCGAGCGCGGCTATGCGGGCAGTGCTCCATGAATGTGTGTGCGGCTGCTTCATGAAGCTAATAATTTTATGCAATAGTCTCCTTTTTTATAGGATTTCTCAAATTTTTCATTCACCTGTTATAGATAACAGTACATTTTTCCCTATAATGTGATAAAATAGAAGAGAACTTTCAGAACACTCATGTGTATCATGCAGAGGAGGAACTACGATGGGACTTATCCAAGCAGCCGTCGGCTCGGTCAGCGGCGTTCTCGCCGATCAGTGGAAAGAATACTTCTACTGCGACAGCCTCGATAAGGACACGCTTGTCGCGAAGGGACAAAAGCGTGTCAGCGGACGCAGCTCCAACACGAGCGCGACGGACAACATCATCACGAGCGGCTCTGTCATCGCCGTAAACGACGGACAGTGCATGATTATCGTCGAGCAGGGCAAGGTCGTCGAGATCTGTGCCGAGCCCGGTGCGTTTACATATGATTCCTCCACCGAGCCGACCGTCTTCGGCGGCGATCTCGCGAACGATCTGAAAGCCGTGCTGAAGAACATCGGCAAGCGTTTCACGTTCGGCGGCGACGCGCCGAACGATCAGCGCATCTACTATTTCAACACGAAAGAAATCATGGGCAACAAGTACGGGACGGCGCAGTCCATCCAGTTCGAGACCATGATCGGCACATACACGCTGAACGTTAACATCCGCTGCTTCGGCGAGTACAGCTACCGCATCACGAACCCGATCCTGTTCTACACGAACGTCTGCGGTAACGTCGAGGACGTGTACGAGCGCAGCGAGATCGACTCCCAGCTCAAGAGCGAGCTGCTCACCGCGCTCCAGCCCGCCTTCGGCCGCATCGCCGCCAAGGGCATCCGCTACACCCAGCTCATCAACTACACGAAGGACATCAAAAGCGAGCTCTCTGCGGAGCTCTCCGAGGACTGGGGCAAAAAGCGCGGCATCGAGATCGTCTCCTTCGGTGTGTCGAGCGTCAAGGCGGACGAGGAAGACGAAAAGAGGATCAAGGAGATCCAGGACAGCGCCATCATGAGCGACCCGAACCTGCGCGCCGGCCGTCTCGCCACGGCAACGGCGGATGCCATGCGCACGGCGGCCGGCAATGAGGCAGGCATGGGCGGTGCGTTCGGCTTCATGGGCATGGGCATGGCCGGGAACGCCGGCATGGGTGCAATGGGTACGTTCGGCCCGCAGGGCGGCGCTGCCCCGCAGGGCAATCCGCTCGCACAGCCGCAGGCAAATGCAGCGCAGACAGGCGGATGGACGTGCGGCTGCGGACAGACGGGCAACACCGGCAAATTCTGCGCGGGCTGCGGCAAACCTCAGCCGGCCCCCGCGGGCGCATGGGACTGCCCCTGCGGTCATACCGGCAACACGGGTAAATTCTGCGCCGAGTGCGGCAAGCCGCAGCCGTCGGCAGAGGGCTGGACGTGCTCCTGCGGCGCAGTGAACCAAGGCAAGTTCTGCGGCACCTGCGGGCAGCCAAAACCGGCAGGCGCCCCGCTCTACATCTGTGACAAATGCGGCTGGAAGCCCGACGATCCTGCCCACCCGCCGAAGTTCTGCCCGCAGTGCGGCGATGTCTTCGACGAGAACGATCAAAAGTAAGACCTTTTGGTCAACATAGGCTTTCGATCGCAAGGAAGCCGCACACGTCACAGGCGCCCCTATTGGCTCGCAGGCTCGCCGCCAATGCCGTATCCCGAGCCTCCCCCTCCGCAGAGGGAGAGGGGAACCGCGCAGCGGCGGAGGGGCGCTTTGACCCCACACATGAATGCACAACACTAGAGAGGTGAATCCTATGCCCGACACAAGCGTCAGCTACAAATGCCCCAACTGCGGCGCGCCCCTCTCCTTCCTGCCCGGCGACGACCACGTGACCTGCGAATACTGCGCAGCGGAGCTCGACATTGCAGCCGTCGAGGCGCTCTTTGAACGCGCACAGGAGAAGGCGACCCTCGCCGCCGCGGCAAAGGAATCCCGCTGGAAGACCGAGCATGCGGGCGGCGAATGGGACGCTGCGGATACCGAGACCATGCAGATCCAGACCTGTTCCTCCTGCGGCGCAGAGCTCGTCTCCGACGGCAACACCATGGCAACCGAGTGTGCCTACTGCGGCAGCCCGAACATGCTGCCGCGCCAGTTCGACGGCATGCTCCGCCCCGACTTCGTCATCCCGTTCAAGAAGACGAAGCAGGAGGCTGTCGCCGCACTCAAAGAATTCTACGGACAGGGCCTGCGCAAATACATCCTCCCGCGCGCGTTCACAGCCGAGAACCGCATCAAGGAGATCCAGTCCATGTACGTCCCCTTCTGGCTGTTCGACTCGCGCGTCCGCGCCAATGCGACCTTCCGCGCGGAGAACGACAGCGTCCGCGAGACCTCGGACGAGATCATCACCGAGACCAGCGTCTACAGCTGCGAGCGCAGCGGCGCGATGAACTTCGAGCGCATCCCCGTCGACGGCAGCGAGCGCCTGGACGACAGCTACATGGAGAGCATCGAGCCGTTCGACTACAGCGAGCTCGTCCCCTTCTCCGCCGCCTACTTCACGGGGCACATTGCGGACAAATACGATGTGGATGCGGAGGCGAGCGTCCCGCGTGCGGACAAACGCGTCCATGAGAGCGCCGTCGGCGTCCTCGCGGACACGGTCAAGGGCTACGACCGCTGCACCCTCGACGGCGAGGCACACGTCATCAAGGAGGACGGCACCGTCAGCTACGCTATGGTGCCCGTCTGGATCCTCACGACGCGGTACAAGGAGAAGCCCTACACCTTTATGATGAACGGCCAGACCGGCAAAGTCGTCGGCTCCGTGCCCGTCGACAAGAGCAAGGTGCTGCTCTATTCCATCATCCCCGCCGTCCTCAGCATCCCGATTTTCTACTTCATCGCGAAATTCATGCTGTCGGACTAGCCGCAGGAGGTGCTGACTATGTTTACGGAAACAAAAAAAGGACGCAGCGCCCTCCTCGCACTGCTCCTCCTCATCTTCCTCACAGGCATCGCCCTTGCCGCGCCGCAGCCGGCGGCACAGGCGGAGCAGGGCCTCGGGGCGCTGCGCATCATCGACGAGGCGGACCTCCTCTCACCCGATGAGGAAAAGGCACTCGACGCGAAGCTCGTCACCCTCGAGAAGTCGCACAAGGTGCGCGTCCTCATCGGCATCATCCCGAGCACGGAGGGAGAGACCCTCGGCAAGCTCGCCAATCAGGTCGTCGATCAGATCCCGCCTGCCGAGAACGGCACCATCGTCCTTCTCCTCTCGATGAAGGACCGCGACTGGTACATCTCCACCGACAACAAGATGCGCGCGCGCATCACGGACGACAAGGGCATCGAGTACCTCTCGGGCAAATTCCTGCCCGAGCTGAAGGAGAATAAATACGCCGCCGGATTCACCGCATTTGCAGCGACGGCAGACGAGATGCTCACCTACTACGAGAAAGAGGGCAAGCCGTACGATCCGAGCGATGCGTTCAGCCTCATTGCGCTCCTCATCGCGCTCGGATGCGGCCTCATCCTCGGCGCCACGATCTACTATGTGCTCCTGGAACATGCGAGCAACGTCACCGAGGCCGCCGCGGCGGACGCGTACCTCAATCAGGACAGCTTCACCCTCACCGAAAACCAGGACAACTTCCTCTATACCTCCGTCACACGCAAAGCGAAGGAGAAAAAATCCTCCTCCAACGTCACTGCCTCCAGCCGCGACGATCGGCACGGAGGAGGCGGCGGGAAGTTCTAACAAGGAAGGCTTGCACACTAAGCGCCCCTTCCACCGCAGGCGGTCCCCCTCTCCCTCTGCGGAGGGGGAGGCTTGGGGTACGGCGAGCCGATGGGGGCGCATAGAACGAGCAGGAAGTATCCCATCAGCAGAAAAAAGGAGCGCTTCATCATGAAAACACGACTCTTTGGATTTCTCCTCTCCGCCGTCCTCCTCGCAGCGGGCATCCTCCTCGGAGAGGGCACGGTCTCTGCCCACAGCATGCCCTATGAGGAGACGACGCTCATTCTGGATGACTATGCTGCGCATACGCAGAGCAGCGTGATCCCGCGTCAATCCACCCTCAAGGATGCCCAAGGGGCAGTCGTCCGCGCAGGACTTGCAGACGACTATAAGAAGAGCGACTTCACGGGCGACGGCATGCGCTTCGTCACCTTTCGCTTTAACTACGCCGAGGAGTTCGTCTTCCGTGCCGTCACAGGCGCAAAGGATACGCGCGATGCGGGTGAGCTCACCATAACGGGCTACGATATCATGGGACCCAGCGTCCGTACCCGCTCAGGCATCCACGTCGGGATTCCATATACCGATGTCACGGATGCGTACGGCGAAGCCTCCTCCGCCCATACGAACGAAGAGGGGCTCACCTCCTACAGCTATGCGTTCGACGGCAAAGCCGCCGCTCTCACCTTCGGCGTCGATGACGCAGGCATCATCCGCGCCATCCAATACCGCAGCGAGATCTAAACACTTTCCGCACATACGAAACGGGGCTGTCCATGTACTGTAGTGACCCCAAAAAGTTAGACATGAAAGCGTAGGAGATTTCCTGTCTTCAGGAGCTTCTTGAATCCCCGCTGCCGATGGTGTCTGTCCGATATGGAAGCTGACAAT
>ERZ773009.1893-NODE-1893-length-13903-cov-9.771808_pt1 | contig 13903 bp, 14 predicted proteins | sample MGYA00580663_ERZ773009 | MGnify/ENA primary metagenome ERZ773009 (study PRJEB29015, sample SAMEA2737969) | human oral metagenome | biome: human oral; feature: human-associated habitat; material: dental | place: China | collected 2026 ... | reverse complement strand
GTTTCATTGAAATTACTGCCATGAGTATTTCTCCTTTTTGTTTTTTTCCTCTTCTCGATTTCAACTTGCAAAACGACCCGAGGGCAACAGTTTCACAATTCATCAAGAATGAGTATTATCGTTTACACGACAAGGTTCATTCTACCACATTTTAGCCATATTTTCAAGTGATTTTGATAGATTTCGGTCTTGCTTTCGATAAAAAATAATAAAAGAGACTCAAATCGAGCCTCTTTATTTCATTCATTAGTTTGGATAGATATAAGTAACATAACCTTCAGAAGTTGTAGTTGGATTGAACCATCCACGTTTGTTACCGATTGTACGATCTCCACCATAGTTTGATTCTGATACTTGAATGCTAGTTGTTGATGAAACTGCTGTAACAACCGCTACGTGTCCATATCCACCGTCATTCCAACATGCAATCGCACCAACTTGTGGAGTTGATCCAGTACGGAATCCTGCAGCCGCTGCACTTGTAGCCCACTGCGCTCCGTTACCCCAGTAATCTCCAGCCCAAGGTGCTAATGTTTTAGCTCCCCAAGTACATTCACCAGTTGGATAACTTGAAGCATTTGTACTGTATGTTGGACGTTGTCTAGTAGGTGCTGGAGTAGGTGCTGGAGTAGGTGCTGGAGTGTAGCTTGAGTCCTCGTCGTCAGATGCTGATGCTGATGCTGATGTAGATGTTGCTTGCACTTGAGCTGAGAAACTTGTGTTTCCAGAAGCAACAACTGATTGTTGTTGACTTGTTTGACGTGCTTTATAAGCTGCCTCTGCTTCAGCTGCTGCTTTCGCTTCTGCCTCTGCTGCCGCTTTTTGTTCCAACAAGGTAGCTTTCTCACCTTCTGCAGTAGCTTTCTCTGCAGCAAGGTTCAACTCAGCAACTTTTAACTCCGCCTGTTTTGTTGTCAATGTTTGTGCATCGTCAGCAAGCGTTTGTTGGTTCGCAATTACAGTATTGATTGCTTCATTATTTGCAACTTGTTTTTCCGAGATTGATTTTTTATCAGCTTTTTGTTGCTCTAACATTTTGTTGTTAGCTGATACAATCTCGCTCATAGCCGCAACACGGGAAATAGCTTCTGTAATTGATTTTGAATTTACAATTGTATTGATATAGCTAGTTGCAGCACCGTTTGTTTGTGCGCTACGTGCTTGTTTTTCCAAAGATTCATTACGAGCAACAATGTTCTTAGAAAGCTCTGTAATTTCTCCTTCAAGTTTTTTAGATTCCGCCTGTAGTGTTTCATTTTCAGCTTGCAAGTTTGTTTGCTGTGTTTGAATAGCTGTAACTTGCGTTTGGATTTCATCTACTTGTTTTTGAGCTTCTTTTTGTTTAGCTGACAAGTCACTAATTTTACTATCTTGAGCAGCAATTTTTTCATCAGTTGTTTCAGCGTGAACAGTTGTTAACACCGACACTTGAGACACTAATACTGTACTTAATAAAAGTGACGCTAAGATTTTTTTCTTCATATTGTGTAGATACTCCTTCTATTTAAGACATTACTAGTATACCAAAAAAAGACATAATAAATATTACGCCTTTGTTACATTTTTATTTCTTTCTTATAGATAACATTTTTCAAAAATATATTGGAAAATAAGCATCCATAAAAAGTTTAAAATCATTGATGGGACAAGACTGTAGACAATGAAAACTGGCATTGATTCTACTGTCAGTCCCATAGCAAGGGCCAGGAGATAACTACCCATATCAAATAGGAAGCTCATCACAACTATTGTTAACATTCTCGTCCAACGGTTCAACAAAGTCACACTATTAAACTTGTGAAGTGAGGCACCTATCAAGATAAATAAAAGTGTCGCAATTCCTATCAAGTGGAAAAAATAGATATCGTACACCAAACCTGCTATACAGCAATAAGCTAGATAGAAGTATTCTGATACCTCAATTGTCTCAAACAAGAGAAATAAAAACAGGAAATGACTGGCTAAGTGAAAATGTGGATAAAAGGATTCTACTAATTGACCAATATGTGCATCAATTAGCACAAGAAAAGGAAGTAAAAAGAAAATACCAACTTGTTTTAACAGTCTCATTGCTAATTCCCCACTAACTCTACCACATGAAGATTTTTAGTATCAGCACTTAACTTTACTGTTACCTCTCGTGTTAGATAATCACTGCTATGAGTTGTAGCAACAACCTCTCCAACAGGAATATCCTTAACATTAAAGTTTCCAAGCCCCCCTGTAGTCACCTTGTCTCCCGCGCTAATGTCGCTGTTGCTGTTTAATTGACTAATTTTAAGCAGTTCGGTTTCCTTGTCATAACCAACGATAATTCCGTAAATTTCAGTAGAACCATGCAAGATTTTAACGGAAATTTTATCCGAATTTTCGGTATTTGTCAATAAGTTGACAGTCGTTGAATGATCCTCCACTTTTGAAACACTGCCAATCAAGCCCCCATTTGCAATGGCCAACATATTTTCAGAAGCACCCTTTGAACTTCCTGCATCTATCGTTAACTCTTGCTTCCAAAATACCGGTGAACGCGTAATTACATCTGCTGCTATGTTTTTTGTAGCCTGCAATTTTGACTTCATATCCAGCAACTGACGTAGTTGTTCATTTTCATTTTTTAAACTTTCTGATTGATTAGATTCTACCTCTAGTTGATAGAGCTGTTTTTTTAGACTTTCGTTTTCATTGTAAGTCCGCGTCAAATGTCCCAAATCTGATTTGAAAGTATCAAACCACTGAAAAGGTTTTTGAACAATTCTATCTACTAAGGAAATCCCATCTCCTAGTTTCGTCACAATAGCGCTTGAATAGGTTGTCACTAATAGTACAGAAACTGCCAGAACTGTGACAAAAACGATGATTAGATATTTTGATTTTTTAAAACGGTTCATATTCCTACCTTTATACTAAAAATCTGCTACTGTGAACTTCTTATCAATCCTACAAACCTGCTAAGATTTTAAGAAAAATAAGAAACATCCCAGTACCAAAATCACAAGAATTGCCAGTGTATCCTTTTGACTCCATCTCAACTGTCTATACTGACTTCTACCCTTTCCTCCCTGATAACCACGCGCTTCCATGGCTATTGCCAATGAATCTGCACGCTTTAAGCTCGTCGCAAAAAGAGGAATTAAAATTGGAATCATAGCCTTTACTTTTTGAACGATGCTTCCCTCGCCAAAATCAACTCCACGAGCTTTTTGAGCATTCATAATTCTCGTCGTGTCATCCATCAGAGTTGGAACAAAACGCAAACTCATTGATAACATCAGACCAATTTCATGAACGGGAACTTTCACGCGTTTCAACGGTGCTAAAAGGGCTTCAACTGCAGCTGCCAGGCTCAAAGGCATGGTCGTTAAGGTTAGCAAGGTTGAAAAGAAAATAATCAACACAAAACGACAGAAAATGATTCCCGCTTGTTGCAAAGCATAATCCGTTATTCTTATAAAAGAAAACTCAAATAGGACATTTCCACTTGAAATGAAAAAGAGCTGAAAAAGAGTCGTAAAAGCAATTAAGAAAAACATGGATTTTAATCCCTGAACGAAAAATGAGAGGGAAACGCCTGACAAAGCGATAAATATACCTGTCGCTATAAACAGAATGAGATTGGTGAGGGGATTATTGGCCCAAAATACAATCAAAATCAGCAGGATCATGGCAAGCAATTTACTACGGGGATCCAAGCGATGAATGATGGAATCTCCTGGTATATAACGTCCTAAAATCATACTATCCATTTAGCGACTCCTTAAACTCCTCTATCTTGATTGGCAGTTTTTTAAAAGCTACACCCCTATCTGCCAAACGTTTACAAAAGGCTGTGATTTTAGGCACACCTAACTGTACTTTTTCCATAGAGGCTACATCTTGGAAAACTTCGCACGGTTTGCCACTTTTGACCAAACGCCCCTTTTCCATAACATAGACCTGATCAGCATATGCAGCTACATCATCCATCAAATGCGTTACCAAGACGATTGTCATTCCAGAAAGGTGGAGTTCTTTAAACAAGGTCATCAATTCTTTTCTGCCCAAAGGATCTAGCCCTGCTGTTGGCTCATCCAAAACCAAGACAGTTGGCTCCATGGCCAGCATACCTGCTATAGCCACACGTCTCATTTGGCCACCCGAAAGTTCAAAAGGACTGCGCTCAAAGAGTGACTCATCGATACCTACCAAGGCTAACTTTTCACGCGCAATTTTCTTGGCTTCTTCCTCAGAAACTCCAAAATTTTGTGGTCCAAACGCAACATCTTTCAAAACAGTTTCTTCGAAAATCTGATTTTCAGCAAATTGAAAAACTAAACCGACTTGCTTTCGAATCTGGCGAATTTCTTTATTGGTTGATGTAGGGGTAATGACGGTATCAAAAACTCGAACAGAACCCTTGCTTGGAAGCAATAGGCCATTTAAAAGCTGTAAGATCGTTGATTTCCCACTACCTGTATGTCCTATCAAAGCAGTATAGGAGCCGTCCTCAATCGTCAAGGAAACATCAGCCAAGGCTGATGAAGATAGGGGAGTCCCCTCTTGATAGGTAAAGCTCACATTTTCTAGAGTAATTCCCATAACTTGTCCTCTAGCTCTCCTTCTGTCAAATAGCCATCCGGCAACTGATAACCAGTCTCTCTCAAAGATTCTCTCAATTGATTAGCAAAAGGCTCATCTAACCCTATCTGGTCAAGGTCATCCCGAGAAAAAAGTTCTCTTGGGCTGCTGGTTGACTCCACTTGGCCTTTTTTCATGACCAAGACACGGTCACTCATCGCAACTTCCTCTAAATCATGTGTAATGGAGACGACTGTCATCTGGTGGTCTTTTCGAATCTCTTGAACCGTCTGAATCAGTTCGCTGCGTCCCTCAGGATCCAACATACTTGTAGCCTCGTCCAAAATCAAAATAGCTGGCCTCAAGGCAACAACTCCTGCAATAGCCACCCGTTGTTTTTGTCCACCAGATAAACGAGCTGGTTCTCTCTTCTTAAAGTCCAGCATACCTACCAACTCCAAAGATTCAGCCACTCTCTTCTTCATTTCTTCTCGAGGAAGTCCCTGATTTTCTAATCCAAAGGCGACATCATCTTCAACAGTTGCCCCCACAAATTGGTTATCTGGATTTTGAAAAACCATACCAATTTGTCGACGCAAATCCCAAACATTCTCAGAGGACAGCAGTTGGCCATCTATCCAGATTTCCCCAGAGTCTGCTTCAAGCAAGCCATCAATCAAACGGATAGTTGTCGATTTTCCACTCCCATTATGACCTACAATCGAAAGCCATTCTCCCCGTTTCACGTGAAACGAGACATTATTAACATCATAATGTTCCTTGTCTTCCTTATAACGAAAAGACAGATCTTTTACTTCAATAATCGATTTCATTTCGAACCAAATGTCCCTTTGAATACATGAGCGCTACCCTTGAAATAATCATAGCCAGAGTAGATAGTGAAAAACAAAGCAATATAAAGCAACAGCTGACCAATTAAATTCCAATGTAAGAGCAAAAAGATAATGGCAAACATCTGACTAAAGGTCTTGATTTTCCCTGGCATCGCTGCTGCTAGAACTGTCCCTCCCGTCTCAACAAGCAACAAACGCAAGCCTGTCACCGCAAGTTCACGACAGATGATAATAGCAACAACCCAAGCTGGAGCCATACCCAACTCAATCAACATGATAAAAGCTGACATAACCAACAACTTATCCGCCATTGGATCTGCAAACTTTCCAAAGTTGCTAACCACATTCCATTTACGAGCAAGGTAACCATCAAGATAATCCGTTATACTAGCAACTGCAAAGATGATCGCTGCCAGCAAATGACTGCCTTGTGAATGGCCCAAAGTCAAAATAAGAATAAAGAGAGGTATAAAGAGAATTCTACCAATAGTTAATACATTAGGAATTTGTTCTTTTTTCATTGATTTTTCCTTAATCTGTAGTAAATGTAAGTGTCACAGTTCCAGTCTGAGTTGTCAGCTTCGAAGTATCAATCGTTTGATTGTCCACAGTCAAAGTAACCCTCTTTACCACACCCAAAGTAATAGTTACAGAATCTTTCGTTGAAACTGTTGTTTTTGCATTCTTATTGTCTGCGGATAGTGTCACACCACCTTCCAACTCACTTCCCGAAACACTAACCCAGCTAGTTGCATCTGAAACCGTCAGTTGAACCGTAGCGGTTTCCTTACTCGTTTTATAGAGAGCTTCAATGCGGTTTCCTTCGCCTGACACTGTAATAGTTGATTCCGTAGTAGAAGATGAGCTAGACGTCTGACTACTAGAAGATGAACTAGTTGAGGTTGTGGAACTAGTTGAGCTAACAACACTATAATTTGCAGAAGAAAGACTTGGCTGAGTTTGGATGTAGTTCCAGACATAGTAAGTCACAAAAATTAAAATCGACAAAGCAAATAGAACGAAATAAAACAAGGGGAGATAAGACGTTTTTTTCTTATTTGATCGTCTGCGACCAGACAAGTCTTCTTCATCAACATCGACCTCTTCATAAGTAATCATACTACCCGAATCATAGGCATCCAAGACAATTCTCTCATCCAACTCTACTGCCCAGGCATATTTTCTTAAAAAAGAACGAGCATAGAAGGTACTAGGAAGTTGATCAAAATCATCTGTCTCCATAGCCTCTAGAAAGTTCAACTGAATTTCAGTTTTTTCCTGTAATTCTTCCAGACTCAATCCCTGGTTAATTCTAGCTAAACGTAGAACCTCACCAATTGTTTTTTTTCTCATACTTACCACTCCTTCTTTCTAGTGTTCTTGCCTTATTTAGGCTGGAAAAATTGTAAAATCAACTAGATCACCATTATCAATCAAACGATGCCCAGCTTCAAGAACATCTTCCAAAGTAATTTCCTGTAAAATTTTTGGAAAATCAAAAATTGTTTCTCCGCGATCCATAGGATCGTATTGGTTTGCGATAAATTCCAAGGAGTTCATGCTACTGAAAAGCTCCCCAAACATCTCACTCTTAACAAGATCTAAATGTTCCTCTGTAATATCCGTATCACTACTAAACTGACGAATCGCTTTACGAAATTGATGCGACAGAGAAACAGGCTCTTTGGTATCCATCGTCAATATCACAAAATGAAAGCGACTGTTGACTTCAACCTCAAGTGACAATGACGCATCTAACTTCCCAGTCTCATATAACCTTTGAAAACGTTCAGAAGTCCAACCAAACATCATCGTAAATAGCAATTTCAATAAAATATTGTAACGATAAGACTCAGCTTCTGTTATTTGCCCATTACCTCTAATCGCAACAGCAAGTTTGGGTGAAGAAACTTCCATCCGAAGGCTATCTGTTTGCTTCACAGGCTGCAAGGGTAGTTTCTCTTTTGTAACTGTAAACTGTTCTAAAGTCTTCTTTTCCTTTTTCGAAAAGTATTCCTCAACAACTTCCACATCAATATTCCCAACTAAAAACAGTGACATGTTGACAGGCTTGTAAAAGTCTGTAAAGTTCTCTTTTAAATTTGAAACTTGAATCTCAGAAATTGATTTTTCACTTCCAACTATATCTGTTGCTAAAGGAGTATCAGGATAAAGGTTGGCTAATGTTGCAAAAAATAAACGTGAGTCTGGATCATCTTGGTACATTTCTCGTTCTTGCTGGATAATATCCTGTTCCCTCAAAACTGATTCTTCTGTAAAATGAACATCTCCAACTAACTCATCTAGCAAATCTAAATTCTCTAATAGATGGTCAATTGTTGAAAAAAGATAGCTGGTCTTAGTAAAGCTTGTAAAGGCATTACTGTCCGCACCTAATCGAGTAAAAGCTGCCATCATATCCTCAGAATTTTCTCTTTCAAACAATTTATGTTCAAGAAAATGTGCAATTCCTGCTGGATGATGACGTAAACCTTTGTCTAAACTTGTATAAGTTGCATCTACGGAACCAAATTGAACCGTTACAATCCCATAAACCTCATTGAAATCTTGTTTAGGGAGTAAAGAAACTGTCAATCCATTTGACAATTGTGTTTTGTAGACTGTTTCCTTTACAGCAGGATAGTATTTTTCTTCAAAAGTAACCTTTGTCATTCTACTCCTTCCATAAAGTAAATCGCTTGTAACTTCAAACTGTTGGCAGCTTTACATACCGCTTCTTTATCAACACTCTCTAATTTTGCCACCAATCGATCAATATCAAAGCTTGATTTTCCAAATAGAGAATTCAAATATATTCTTTCAACTAGGGTCTGTTGATTATCTTGAGCCACCAACAAAGATCGTCGAATCATCTCCTTGGTTTGTTCAAGTTCAAAATCTGTAAAGTTGCCCTTTTTCAGATCTAGCAATTGATGATTCATCATTTTTCTAGCCTGATTTCGATTTTCTCTATCGATACCCGCATACATCCTTAACAGACCACTAAACAAATCCAATTGACTAGATACTGTATAGGCAATTCCAGTATTTTCACGAACGTTTGTAAAAAGTTTCGAATGTGCAAATTCACCCAACAAACCATTCATGACAAGCATGGATAAATGCTCATCATCGCCATATTTTACAGGAGAATGATAGCCTAATTCCAAAATAGATTGCCCAACATTCCTCTGAACCATTCCCTCTCGTAGGACATTCGAATAAGATTGATAATATTGGATAGGAACACAATTCTCTCTAGCTGTAAGGGATAATGACTTCAGTGATTCTGTAATTTCTACTTCATTAAAATCACCTAAGAAAAAGAAATCCATTCGATCATTTTTCAGAGCATCTTGAAAACAAGTGTAGCTACTTTCTGGAGACTCATTTGAAATGCTATTTCGTAAATCACTGTATCTCAATTGAAGACGCTCATCATGGAAGAACAAGCTATCCAACTCCTTATGAGCAAAATAAAATGAATCATCCATATCAGTAGCTAAACTAACCAACAACTGTTTTCTTTCAATTTCAAATAGGGCTGGCTCAAAAGCACCATCTTGAGCTAAGGGAGCAAATAAAGTCTGTTTCACCAATTCCAAAATTCGAGAAGTCAAGACATTCTTTTTACTTAAAAAATCATCCCTCACATAAGTAAACGTTAAGTCAAGAATATGTGCCTGTCCCCTACGATAAGCACTTGTGGAAATATCAGTTCCATATAAACTTGCCAAGTATCTGCGAAATACTTGTGATGTTGGGTAAACTTGATTTGCCGTCTCCAACATACTTGCACTTAACATGCGTCCTGCTATCGTCTCAAGAGATAAGGGAGCAGTAAAACGAATAGTGATTTTATTTGTTTTAAACTTTTTGGATTGAACAAAATGTGCTGAAATTCCAGGCACTAACTCCATACCTTACCTCCTTACATATAGAGTTCTATTATATCACGAAAAGGAAAATATTTCTTATTCTCTTTACCGCTTTTAAAATAAAAATCGTTTTCATTTTCAGTGATTTCGCTCACTTAATTCTAAGAAATATGGTATAATACCTTAGATTGAGGTGAATTATGGAATACAAATTATTTGAAGAATTTATTACGCTCCAAGCCCTCCTAAAAGAGCTTGGAATTATACAAAGCGGTGGTGCTATTAAATCTTTTTTGATGGAACATCAAGTTTCCTTTAATGGTGAATTAGAAACTAGACGTGGGAAAAAGATCCGTATAGGAGATGTAATTGACATCCCTGATTTAAAGATTGACATCACCTTGACACAACCAAGTTTAAAAGAGCAAGAAGAATACCAAGCAGATAAGATTGAAAAAGAGCGGATTGCTAAACTTGTCAAAGAGATGAATAAAGGTGTAAAGAAAGAAAAACAAAAAACTGCTTTATCCCCTAAAACCAAACAAGCTCCACGTTTTCCAGGAAGATAATCATGTGGCTCCAACATTTAACAATAAAAACCTTTCGCAACTACAAAGAGACGAAAATTGATTTCAATCCAAAACTAAATGTCTTTTTAGGCCAAAATGCACAAGGAAAGACCAACATTCTAGAAGCAATTTATTTCTTGGCCTTAACACGTAGTCATCGGACTCGGACAGATAAAAATCTCATTCATTTTGATGAAGAACAACTCCATCTTTCTGGCTTGCTACAGAAAAAAACAGGCTCTATCCCTTTAGAAATTGATTTAACACCAAAAGGGCGTGTAACTAAAGTCAATCACTTAAAACAAGCTCGTCTCTCAGACTACATCGGACATATGAATGTGGTTCTCTTCGCACCTGAGGATCTCCAGTTAATTAAAGGAGCCCCATCCGTTCGTCGAAAGTTTATTGATATAGAGCTGGGACAAATTAAACCAATCTACTTGTCAGACTTGTCAAACTATAACCATATACTCAAGCAAAGAAACACTTACCTAAAATCCAGTCAAAAGATTGACGAAACATTTCTGTCGGTCTTAGATGATCAGTTAGTAGAGTATGGTTGTCGCGTCATAAAGCATCGGATAAAATTCATCAAAGACTTAGAAAAATTTGGTCAAAAAAAACACTTAGAAATTTCAAATCAATCAGAAGAGTTGTCAATTTCTTATCAATCAACAGTCAACTTCACTAATGAACAATTCTTAATGGATTCTTTTAAAATGGCTTTAGAAAAAAGTAGATCAAGAGATTTATTTAAAAAGAATACTGGTGTTGGCCCTCATCGAGATGACATTGCTTTCCATATCAACGGTATGGATGCTAGTTTTGGAAGTCAAGGGCAACATCGTAGTCTTGTTCTCTCTATCAAATTAGCAGAGATCGAGTTAATGGAAAGTATTACCAACGAGTCTCCGATACTCTTGCTTGATGATGTTATGAGCGAACTTGATAACACCCGGCAACTAAAATTACTAGAAACCATTTCTCAATCTATCCAAACCTTTATCACAACAACAAGTTTGGATCACTTACAAAACTTGCCAGAAAACCTTAGTATTTTCAATATTCAAAACGGTCAGATATCTGTAAATTAAATTGACACTGTTGTAAATAAAAGAACCCCTAATTTTCAGGAGTTCTTTTTTGTTTACATAGAGTAGTTTGGTGCTTCATTAGTAATTTGCACATCATGAGGATGACTTTCTTTTAGACCAGCCCCAGACATTTCAATAAATTGAGCATTATCATGTAGTTCTTTAAGGTTAGCTGCACCACAGTAACCCATACCAGAGCGAATACCACCAATCATTTGGAAAACGATATCAGCTACAGCACCTTTATAAGCAACACGACCTTCAATTCCTTCTGGAACGAGTTTGTTTGCTTCATTAACAGAACCTTGGAAGTAACGGTCACTTGAACCTTTCTTCATTGCAGCGATTGATCCCATACCACGGTAAGTCTTAAACTTACGTCCTTGGAAGATTTCCGTTTCACCTGGCGCTTCGTCTGTTCCAGCAAACATTGATCCAAGCATAACAGCATTTCCACCTGCAGCAAGGGCCTTTACAATATCTCCAGAATACTTGATTCCACCATCAGCGATGATTGTTTTGCCATATTCATGCGCAACTGCTGCTGCATCATAGATTGCTGTAACTTGTGGTACACCAACACCTGCAATCACACGAGTGGTACAGATAGAACCTGGTCCAATTCCAACTTTGACAACATCTACACCTGCTTCGTAAAGAGCACGCGCTCCTTCTGCAGTTGCAATATTACCTGCAATCAAAGTACGATCTGGGAAATGAGCACGAATTTCAGCAATTTTACGCAGAACTCCAGCAGAGTGACCATGTGCAGTATCAATAACAATTGCGTCAGCACCTGCTTCAAAAAGGGCTTCAGCACGTTCAAATGTATCTGAAGTGACACCCACCGCACCAGCAACTAGAAGACGACCAAACTCATCTTTAGCAGCATTTGGAAACTCAATAACTTTTTCAATATCTTTGATAGTAATCAAACCAGAAAGACGACCTTCTTCATCTACCAAAGGAAGCTTTTCAATACGGTGTTCTTGAAGAATACTCTCAGCTGTTGCAAGATCTGTACCCACAGGAGCAGTAACAAGATTTTCACTTGTCATATGATTTGAGATTGGTTGGTTATAGTCTGAAATAAAACGAAGATCTCGGTTTGTCAAAATACCAACCAATTTACGATTCTCAAGTGTTTCAACAACTGGAACACCACTGATGCGGTAACGACCCATAAGTTCATCTGCTTCAGCAATTGTATGTTCAGGCGTCAAGAAGAACGGATCAATAATAACTCCATTTTCAGAACGTTTTACCTTACGAACCTCTTCTGCTTGTTGAACAATTGACATGTTTTTATGGATAACTCCGAGACCGCCTGCACGAGCAATAGCAATGGCCATTTGACTCTCTGTAACTGTGTCCATGGCAGCGGTAATAATTGGGATATTTAAAGTCAAATTATCTGCCAATTTAGTTGTTAAATCTGCATCGTTAGGCAACACATGACTTTCAGCTGGAATAAGCAATACATCATCAAAGGTAAAACCTTTTTTCAAAAATTTAGTGTCCCAATTAGACATTCGAAGTTTCCTCTTTTCTTTCTTTTTGAGCTTGACTCTTTTTATATTGTATCTATCATACCATTCTATAAAAATTTGTCAAATGTTACAGGGGTAAATAAAAAACTATCTTTTCTTTGAGATAGAAATGATAGTTTCTTGTAAAATAAACCTAGTTAAAGTACTGAAGTCCCATTGCCCCTTTAACCTCAGATAGGGTTTGACCCGCAACTTCACGCGCTCTTTCACTACCTTTTTGAAGCATATTATAAACTTCTCCCATATCCTTAGCAAATTCAATACGGCGCTCACGAATAGGACCAAGTTCACGTTCTAATATTTCAAGTAGATAACGCTTGGTCTTCACATCACCAAGACCACCTCGTTGATAATGTTCTTTCATGTCAGCAATTTCTTGAGCATCTTCTGGACGACCAAAAACATCTAGATAATGGAAAACCATATTTCCTTCAATTTTACCTGGATCCTCAACGCGGATATGATCTGGATCTGTATACATACTCATTACTTTTTTACGCAAAGTATCCGCATCATCAGCTAAATAAATACCATTATTGAGTGATTTAGACATTTTAGCATTTCCATCTAAACCAGGCAAACGCCCTGCTCTCTCATTTTCTGGATAAATACCTTCCGGCTCTACCAAGACATCACAGTTATATGCATTATTAAAAGAACGAACAATTTCACGAGTCTGCTCAATCATTGGTTTCTGATCTGTCCCAACAGGAACATAGTTGGCCTTAAAGGCTGTGATGTCAGCTGCTTGTGCAATTGGATAAACCAAAAATCCTGTCGGAATGCTTTCTCCAAATCCCTTCTGAGCAATTTCTGTCTTGACAGTTGGATTGCGCTCCAAACGTGCTAATGACACTAAATTCATATAATACATAGACAACTCAGCTAATTCTGGAATTTGGCTTTGAATAAAGATAGTTGATTTACTTGGATCCAATCCAACTGCAAGGTAATCCAAAGCTACATTTCCGATAGACTCTACAATAGTTTGAGGGTCTTTAGCATGATCTGTCAAAGCTTGTTGGTCAGCCAAGAACACAAACATATCATACTTATCCTCTTCCTGTAATAATACTCGATTTTTGAGACTTCCAACATAATGTCCAATATGCAATTTTCCTGTTGGACGGTCTCCTGTTAAAATAATGGGTTTAGTCATTTTGTTCTCCTTCGATATAGTCCCTTCAATTATAGCATTTTTTTAATGAAATAACCGTAATTTATCAAAATAAATCAGCCTTGCTATTTACGGATTTGTGTAAAGTATGCTGTAAATTTAATTTACACAAAATTGACAGATAAAAATTTGAATATTTCCGTATTTTCTAGTAGAATAAATATATTACATATATAGGAGAAAAACATTGCTTACAGTATCTGATGTTTCACTACGTTTTAGTGATC
>ERZ773009.1891-NODE-1891-length-13905-cov-16.112274_pt1 | contig 13905 bp, 9 predicted proteins | sample MGYA00580663_ERZ773009 | MGnify/ENA primary metagenome ERZ773009 (study PRJEB29015, sample SAMEA2737969) | human oral metagenome | biome: human oral; feature: human-associated habitat; material: dental | place: China | collected 2026 ... | reverse complement strand
GGAGGTTGTTTGCCAGCCCGCGGATCCGTCGATCACCATCCGGGTGGGGTCCTCACCGGCTCGGAGGATACCCTCGGCGAGCTCGCCCACTGTCCGATACTCCCAGAAGGACACATACGGAACGTCGTGACCAAGACGCTCACTGAGCTGGGCTGCCAACTCGACGATACGACGAGACCCCAGAGCAAGGTCGACCAACGGGGAGGAGGCGGTCAGGGAGGCCTCGGCAGGCGACTGCGAGATTATCCAGCGGATCAGCTGCTCGGCACTCGGACGTGAGTCGTTCGCCTCCGCCGTCTCCAGGGCTTTGACTGAATCGGCAGTCATCGGCCGTTCTCCCGAACTAGTCGGCCCTCGCGGTACGCCGTTCTGGTTGCCTGACGCTGCACCTTACCGCTGGTCGTTAGCGGCAGCCTTCCCGCACCGACGAAGACGACGTCACGGACGGGTACCTGGTGGTTCCTCAGGACCGTCTCCCGGATGTCGGACTCAAGGGATTCAGGCACTTCCCGCCCCGCACGGGTCTCCGAGACGATCACCACCTCCTCCGGGGTGCCAGCACCGTCGAACTCGGCGAAGGCGACGATTCTTCCCGGCCTCAGTACGTCGCTGCACCGGGTGACCGTCCGCTCGATATCGGACGGGTAGTGGTTGACACCGTCGATGATGATCAGGTCCTTAAGACGACCCGTGACGACGACCTCACCACCGATGAGAGCGCCGAGATCCCCAGTGCGTAGCCATGGTCCTCGGGGGTCGTCACCGGAATCGCTCAACTCGCCAGTGAAGGTGTCGTCGTCTCGCCCGGCGTCATTCCAGTAGTGATTGGGTGCCTGCGGGTCGTAGCACCAGATCTCACCGACCCCGCCCTCCGGGACGACGGACCTGTGCGCGGGATCCACGATCCGGAGAATCAACCCCTCGACCGGCCTGCCGCAGCCCACGAGCATCAGTCCGCCCGACCCCTCAGCCACGGACACGACCGCGTCGCGCCCAAGTGCGGCGGCATCGACATAGTGGACCCGCACGCCCCGGTCGCCGGACACGAGTACAACGTTCTCTGCCAAGCCGTATGACGGCATGAGCGCGTCCGCGCGCCAGCCCAACGGGGCAAGTGCCGACTCAATAGCCTTCATCGCCTCCGCATTGATCGGCTCGGAACCCACGACGACTCCGTGCACTTTCGAGAAGTCAAGTCCTTGGATGTCCTCCTTCCGGGAGCGGCGCAGGCATAGATCGAAAGCGAAGTTCGGTGCGGCTGAGTATGCGTGCGGGAACTGCGACAGCGCTCGCAACCAAATGACCGGTACCTGCAGAAACAACAGGGGGTCCATGAAGACTGCACTGCAGCCGACGTAGACTGGAACGAGAAGCCCGTTGAGCAGCCCCATGTCGTGGAAGAATGGCAACCAGGACACCGCCGTGCAGCGCTCATGCGGCCCGAAGCGCTCACGGATCTGCTCGAGGTTCCTCTCCAGGGCGCCGTGAGTGACAACGACACCTGCAGGAACAGAGGTTGAACCGGACGTGTACTGAAGATATGCGATCTCGTCTGGCCCCACAGCCTCGGCAGGAGTCGGCAGAGTCACCGCGTCCTGTGCCTCATCCACCGCCAGCACGGCGACGCCGGGCACCGGGGTGCACAAATCCTGGACGTCCTTGAGGTGATCCGAGGTGGTCAGCACGATCGCGGGCTCGCAGTCCGCTACCACCCCATGGAGTCTCTCCCTATGGTTGGGAGTATCTGTCGTCGACAACGGCACCGCCACGAGCCCCGCACGCAAGCACGCAAAGAATGCGATCGGATACTCCAGTGACTGGGGCAGCGCGAGAACCGCCCGATCCTGACGCTTGCACACGGTCACAAGTCTGCGCGCCAGAGCAGCAACGCGCAGATCAAGCGCCTCCCAGGTGAGCGCGTCGAACGATGCTTGCCCATCTGCGCCCACGCGCATCTGAGTGTAGGCGGCAGCGTCCGGCTTCGCGCGTCGCCAAGATCGTAAACGATCATACAATGACAGGAAGCTGTCGTCCATCATGACTTACGTATATCACAGACAAGCACTGCCTGTAAACCGGATCTTCGTACTTGAAGGCACGTTAGGCAGAGCCTATCATTGGACCTTTCTCATTAGAAATATCCTAGCCTCGATTTTTTATGGGGAGGTCGGGTGGGGTTGGTAGGCGTCGTCACCGGTGTTGCAGGTTCGATTATGAATCGTCCTGGGTTTTGTGGGGGGTTGGTTATGCCGTGGCGGGCGGGGCTGCGGTGGTGGTGGTGTGGTTTCGATGGTGGCGGTGTTCGGCGGCGGCGGGTGAGAGGTCGTCGGGGTTGGCGCGGTGGGGTCGGGTGCGGTTGTACCAGTTCACCCACTGGGCGGTGGCGGTCTCGAGGTCGTCGCGGTCCTTCCAGGGGCCGTCGCGCCAGACGAGCTCGCGCTTGTAGGACTTGTTGAGGGCCTCGGCGGCGGCGTTGTCGTAGGAGGAGCCCACGGCTCCGGCCGATGCCTCGATGCCCTCGTCGACGAGTCGTCCGGTGTAGGCGATGGACAGGTACTGAGATCCGTGGTCGCTGTGGTGGATCAGGCCCTCGAGGTCGCCGCCGTCGCGGTGCTTGCGCTGCCAGATCGCCTGCTCCAGGGCGCCGAGCACGAGGTCGGTGTCCATGCGGCTGCTGGTGGCCCAGCCGACGATGCGGCGGGAGAACAGGTCCATGACGAAGGCGGTGTAGCAGAATCCCGACCAGGTCGGCACGTAGGTGAAGTCGACCACCCAGCGCCGGTTTGGGCGGGCGGCGGTGAAGTCGCGGCGCAGCAGGTCGTCGGGGACCGGGTTCCCCTTGGCGGGCCCGGTGGTGCGCGCCGTCCTGCCCGCCCCGGCGCCGGTCAGTCCCAGCGCCCGCATGCGCCGCTCCACGGTGCACCGGGCCACCCCGGGGCCCTCCCGCCGGGCGTTGAGAAGCCGCCAGGTCTTCCTGGATCCCAGCGTCGCGTTGAACGGCTCGGCCCTCAGGGCGAGGATCCTCTCGTCCAGGGCGGCGTCCGAGACCGACCTCTTGGAGGGCGGGCGGGACCGGGCGGCGTAGTAGGTGGACGGGGCGATCCTGCACCCTGACTCGGTCAGGACGGTGCAGATCGGCTCGACCCCGAACTCCTCCTTGCGCTGGTCGATGTACTGGCAGATCAGCGGGACGGGCGGTCGAGCTCCGCCGCGAAGAAAGCCGACGCGCTCCGCAGGATCGCGTTGGCCCGCCTCAGCTCGCGGACCTCCTTCTCCAACTCCTTGATGCGCCGGGCCTCATCGGTGGTGGTGCCGGGCCGGTCGCCGGCGTCGATCCGGGCCTGGCGCACCCAGCCGCGCAGGGTCTCGGGGTTGACCCCCAGCTCGTCGCCCACGCGCCTGAAACACCCCCTGGACCGGTCCGGGTCGGCCAGGGCGTCCAGCGTCAACCGGATCGCGCGGTTCTTGAGCTCATCGGGGTACTTCCTGGGTGCGGGCATGATCCTCATCCTTCCATGGATTCAGACCCTCCACCACACCCGGGGCGATCCACGGCGCCCATCGCCGTCATAGCCCCATTCCACCGTGCGCCCGTCACTGCTGCGCGACACCAGGCGGCCGGCCCCGTCCCAGCGCACCGTCATGGTGTGTCCGCCGGCCTGCGTGATGCGCATCGTCCGGGCGGCGAAGTCCCGCTCCACGCGGTGGTGCTCGACCCCGTCGTAACTCATCGCCGCGAACCAGCCGTTCGCGTCGTACTCCCAGTCGGTCACGTGACCGGCGGCGTCCCGCTGGGACACCTGGCGTCCGGCGGCATCGTAGCGCGCCGTCGTCTCGCGCCCCAGGGGATCGACCAACCGCACCACATTGCCGCGAGCGTCGCGCTCGTAGCGCGTCACCCCGCCCAACGGATCGATGACCGCCACCAGAACACCCATGGAGTCGTACTCGTAGCGCGTGACCGCACCCGTGCCGGCGACCGCCTCAACCAGATTCCCGACCTCGTTATAGCGGAAACGACGGTGCCCGCACGCCGGATCCACCAGCACCACGACGCGGCCGGACAGGTCCCGCTCATAACAGGTCGTGCCGTACCCGGGCACGTGCTTGGCCGCCACGCGGCCGCACGGATCGTAACGGAACCAACTCGCCTCGCCCGTCGGCCAGATCTCGCGCACCAGCAGCGAATCGGCGTTGTACTCGAACCGGCTCGTCCCGCCCGCCGCGTCGATCACCGCCGACAGGCGACCGCACTCATCCCACTCGTAGCGGGTCTCCTCGCCCGAGGGCCGCACCAGGCGAACAACCTTGCCCGCCGGATCACGCTCCAGCACGGTGGATCCGCCCTCGGCGTCCACGTACTCCACCGGGCGCCCGCACAGATCGTAGCGAGTCACCCGATCGGCGCCGTCATCACCGGTGACGGCCGTGATACGGCCCAGCGCGTCCGTTGTCACCGCGCTCGTCGCGGCGCCGTCGGTGAGGGTGCGCCGCATGCCGTGCGCGGAAACGCCCTGCTCGCGGCGCACCCCGGTCGGATCCACCGTCGCCGTGAGGCGGCCGACGACGTCGTACTCATTGCGCCACACCGCATTCGCGGGGTCCTTCACCGCGACCAGTCGCGATAGGGCGTCATAGGTATACGCCCACGACGTGCCGTCCGGCATGACGGTCTCGGCGAGGTTGCCCACGTCATCCCACCGGTTGCGCAGCCGCTCGCCCAGGGGATCGACGTACTCGGTCTGCTCCCCGTGCTCCCCGTACTCGCAGGTCTTACGATGCCCGGCCGGGTCGATCTCGGCGCGCACCCGCCCGCCGGGGGTGTGCTCCCACCGCCAGGTCGCCCCGTCGGGGTCGCGGCGCGAGACGAGGTTGCCGGCGGCGTCGTAGCGGTATTGGGTGCGCCGGCCCGACGGCGTGATGGACGCGGTGATCCGCCCGGCGCCGTCGCGCTCCAGACGGGCGGTGTCGCCGACGGCGTTGGTGACCGAGGTCAGCTCGCCGTGCTCGTCGTACGACAACCTCACGATTACGCCCGTGGGATCCTCCAAGCGGGTCAGGAGCCCGTCCTCCCAGTTCAGACGGGTGATCCCGCCCTCGGGATCGGTGATCGTCGAGGGATTGCGATCCGCCCCCCGGTAGCCGTAGCGGACCACCGACTCCGGATCCGCCTGCGCCCCGGCGTCTCCGCCCTCCCCCTCCGACGGCGCCGGCGTGACATGCACCTCGACCAGACGATCGAGTTCGTCCCATGCACTGGTGGTCCGGACCCCCGTGGGGGCGAGCTCGGCGACCAGTCGTCCGCGCTCGTCGTACTGGTTGATGGTGCGTCCGCCGTCGCGGCCGGTGATCATGACCCGGTTGCCCCACCGGTCCCAGCCGATGGACTGGCGGTTGCCTGCGGCGTCGATCATGCCGGTCAGGCGGCCGCGGGCGTCGTGGACCCACACATTGGCCCGGGAGCCATCGGCGTCGGCGACCTGGGTGACGCCCCCGGGCAGGTAGGAGTAGTGGGACACCCGCCCGAACGCGGAGCGCTGGCGGACCACCCGCCCGGCCTCATCGTAGGCGTTGTCCGCCTCCACCACCCCGTCGGCGTCCACGACCCGCTCGATGCGCCCCGACTCCTCGCCCCACTCGTAGCGGCGCGCGCCCCCGCCGCTGCGAGTGACCCCCACCAGGCGGCCGGAGGAGTCGTAGGAGAAGTCCGCCCGCCGCCCGTCCCGGGCCACCAGGGCCACGATCCGCGACCCGGCCCCGTCCCAGACCACGTCCACGCCCCGGCCCCGCTCATGGGCCAGCCCCGCCAGGCGGCCGGAGGAGTCGTAGGAGCGCTCCACGCGCGTGCCCGCCCCCCGCGACCACCACGCCGGCCGCCCCGCCACGTCGAAGCACCACCGGCCGCCCTCATTGTCCGACACCACGAAACCACCCGCGCCGCGGGCGCCGGCGGCGGTGCCGTCGTCATTGTCGGCAGCAGGGTCGTCGCCGCTGGCGGAGGCCGTGTCGTCGGCGCCGGTGCCGGCGGCGTCGAGGGCCTCCAGCCACAGGTTCTCGCCCACCGCGCGCCCCCAGCCGGCCCCGGCGCGGGGGAAGACGACGTGGCGGCCGGTGGCGCGCACCCAGGTGGCGCCCTCGTCGTCGACCACCAGGCGCTCATCGGCGGTGGAGGACCAGCCGGGCCCGAACGCCCCCGCCCCCGGCGCGTCGTCCGAGTCGTGGGAGGACGACACCGAGTTGTACACGCGTTCGAACTCCAGGGAGGCCCCCGCCCCGGTGAAGACCAGGTCCGCCTCGGGTTCGACGAAGTTGCCGGTGGTGGTGTTGACCGGGTCATCGGCGTACCCCGACGTCTGGGGGTCGCCCATGATCTGGGGGGAGGCCACGTCCAGGGGCTTGCGGTTCTCGGCGACCCCGGCGGCCTCCAGGCACGCGGCGATGGCCTCGTCCGAGACCGTGGAGATGCCCCCGTCCCCGCCGCCGGCGGCCTCGAAGGCGTCGGCCACCGTGTTCACCCAGGCGGCCTCGCCGGTGTTGTTGGAGGTGAACGAGGTCAGGGCGGCGGTGATGCCCGAGGCGTCGATCGTGCACCAGGCGCAGGCGGTGGCGAAGTCGGAGATCGCCCCGTCCAGGGTCCCCTTCTGGGTCACCACCGTGTCGTTGGCGCCGCTGATATTGGTGGCGTAGGTGCGCAGGTCCTGCGGGCACGCGGAACTGACCGACCCGCTCGCGGCGGGCGCCGGCTCACTCCACGAGGAGGTGACCGGCTCGTGGGGCTGGGGCAGGGGCACCTGGTCCGGGCCCGGCGGGGCCTGGTCCTGGCTGGTCAGCCAGTCCCACCCCTTCTTCAGGAACGTCTCGTGGTCCTGCCGGTCGGCCCACTCCTTGGCCTGGGCGCGCCGGCTCTTCTCGGCCGCGGCGGCGGTCTTCAGTGCCTGGACCTCGGACACCAGGTCGTTCAGGGCCGACGATATATTCGTGCAATCCGTCGACCCGGCCTTGGAATTGGTGTCGAAGACATCCGCGTAATGGCCCTTGAAATCAGTCGACGCCGTCGTCGCCCAACTGGTGCGATCCGACCCCTGAGTCATCAGCGTGCTCGACAGGGTCTGCGCCGCCGAGATCAGACGATCCGCCGTCGCGTCATCGAACACCACGGCCTCGTCGTAGGCACCCAATTTATCGGAGTACTCAGCCACAATCGGCTCCCAGGAACGCAGGGACATTCAGGACAACGGGAAAAGCGGCGGCGCAACCGCCCCCCTCCCGGGCAGCCCGACCCTACACCCGCCCGGCGGCGCACGCAACGAGGCGGTCACATCTCCTCGTAGGTCTCCGGGTCCTGGCCGGCGAGGCGGCCGTCGGGGCGGCCCAGCGAGGTGATCGCATCGACCTCGGCGGGGCTGAGGAGCACCGCCTGCGAGGCCAGGTTCTCCACCTGGCGGTGGGAATTGGCGGACTTCGGAATGGGGGTGACGCCCCGCGCCACGTGCCAGGCGAGCACCGCCTGCGCGGCCGTGATGGCGTGCGCCGCGGCGACGTCGACGATGACCGCCTCGGCCAGCAGGTTCGAGGCCCGCCCGAGCGGGCTCCACGCCTCCGTGGCGATGCCGCGCTCGGCGTCGTAGGCGATGAGCCCGGTATTGGGGAAGCGCGGGTGGCTCTCGATCTGGTTGACCGCTGGCAGCACCCCGGTGGCCGCCTCCAGCCGCTCGATGTGCCCGGGCAGGAAATTCGAGACCCCGATGGCGCGCACGAGCCCGCGCTCGCGCGCCTCGATGAGCGCCCGCCAGGTGTCCACGTACTTGTCCTGGAGCGGGTTGGGCCAGTGGATGAGGTAGAGGTCGATGGGGCCGATGACGCGCATGCGGGCCGCCGACTCCTCGATCGCGGCCAGCGCCGGCTCGTAGCCGAAGTGGCGTCCGGGGATCTTGGAGGTGACGATGAGGTCCTCGCGCGCGGCGGCCCCCTCGTCGACGGCGCGCGCGACGCCGTCGGCCACGCTCGCCTCGTTCTCGTAGGAGAAGGCCGAGTCGATGAGGCGGTAGCCGTTGCGGATCGCCGAGGTGACGGCATCGGCCCCGGACCGGCCGCGCAGGGCGTAGGTGCCGAACCCGATGGGGGGCAGAGTCAGGGTGATGTCACTCATAGTCAGACCCTACGCCGTCGAGCGCGTCCCGGCCCGCCGGGCCCGCTCGCTCATGCGCGCGATCCGCTCCGGCTCCCCCGCCAGCAGCACATACTCCGTGTTGCGGGTGTGGCTGATCCGCCCCACCTTCTGCCCCGAGGCGTTGAAGACGCCGATGCGCGCGCCGTTGTAGCGGGCCGATTCGAAGGCGAGGACCTCGACCGACCGCCCGCGCTGCCCGCACATGGCCACCAGGTCCTCGAGCGGGACGAAGCCCTCGTCGGAGAAGGACAGGACCAGGACCTCGGCCCTGACCCGCGCGATGAGCCCGGCCAGGGCCCGGGGCATCTCGCGGCGGCGGTTGAACACGCTCTTGGTGGCCTGGTCGCGGGCGTCGACCCGCTTGCAGGCCACGCCGTAGTGCTCCGGGGCGTCCCAGCGCACGAGGGTCTCCCACACGTGGTAGTTGGTGAAGTAGCGGTGCTGGTTGTAGGGCGGGTCGAGGTAGGCCAGGTCCACGGGCTCCAGCTCGTCGACGATCTTCGTGGCGTCAGCGCGCAGGGCCCGGCCCCGCCCCGGGGTGAGCACCGGGGCCCTGAGCACCAGCGGCTTGTAGGAGCGCGGTGCCCACGTCTTGAGGTAGGACATCTGTATGCCCACCGTGGAGTCGACGGCGTCGGCCGCCTCCAGCAGGCTGGTGAGCAGGATCGGGTGGAGCCAGGTGCCCGCGTAGTCGGCCTCGATGGCCTGGCGGACCGCGTCGATGCGCATGCCGTTGGCGGGCTGGAAGTAGCGGCTGTCCTCGCAGAAGGTCCGCGTGACGTAGCCGCGGCGCCCGGGCAGGGCGTTCAGGCGCGCCAGGGCCTCGGCGATGGCCCCGTGGTCCGCGGCGTCGGCGTCGGCCTCGACGTAGGTGCGCGCCAGCGCCTCGGAGTAGGTGGCGATGTCGACGGCGGTGGTGCGCAGGCCGCGGCGGCACATCTCCTGGGCGACGCGGGTGGTCCCCGTGAACAGGTCCAGGGCGGTGCGCGCCCGCGAGGCGGCGAAGATCTCCCCCAGGACCGGCACGAGGACCCGTTTGGATCCCAGGTACTTGATCAAGGGCCCTCCTCACCTTCGAATGCCCCCTCGCCCGGGCCGCGGCGATCCTACCGGGGCCGGCGCGATCCGCCGGGAGCGTCCGGCGCGCCGGGGCCGAATGCGAGGTGCACGATCATGGTGCGCCGCAGCCGGTCCGCGACCGCCATGGCGATGCGGGTGCGCAGGCCCAGGCGCCGGCCGAGGAGCGCTCGGGCCCGGGTGAAGAAGGGGCGCTGCTCGACGAGCCGGGTCCCGCACGTCCGGGCGAAGGCGGCGGGGTCGTCCACGTGGAAGCGCATGGGTGCGGCCGTGTTGCCGGTCCGGCGCACGTACCTGTTCCCGTAGGCCAGGCCTGCCCGGTCAGTGGCGTCGAAGATGAGCTCGCCGCCCGGGAAGCGGTCCCGCAGCGCCCCGATGAGGGAGACGACGTCGTCGGCGCGGAAGTACTGGAAGAGGCCGGCGGCGGTGAACAGGGTCGGCGCCCCGGGCTCGAGCCGGTCCATCCAGTCGCGCCCGAGCACGTCCGCCCCGACGAGCGCCTCGCGGGGCGTCGGGGGCAGGAGGGAGCGGCGGGCCGCGATGACCTCGGGCAGGTCGACCTCGTAGAAGGTCGCCTCCAGGTCGGCCAGCCGGAACGCGGCGGTCTCCAGTCCGGCCCCGAGGCTGACGACGGCGCACCGGCCGCGTCGGGCGGCGAAGGCCCGCGTCATCTCGTCCAGGTTGTGGTACCGGGCCACCGAGGCCATGTGTCCGTACTCCGAGGAGGAGGCGTCCACGGCGGCGGGGATGAGGCGGGCCAGCGACAGCGCGGCCCCGTCGTGGAAGTAGTCGGGGAAGCGCCGTGAGACGTGCACGCGCGCGGCCAGCGGGATGAAGAGCGTGTCCGGCACGCCCCGCAGCTCGCGCACGGCCCCGCCCGCGCCGCCGGTCCCGCCGGGCGCGCCCGTCCCGTTCCCGTCGGCCCCATCGCCCTCCATGGGGCCATGGTAGGTGGGGCCCCGGCACCGCGTCGAGGGGGTTCTCCGCCGCGGCGCCGGGACTCGGGCGGACGCGCGCCGGACGGCGGTGTAGAACGGTTCGCAGACGAGGGGCCGGGCGGACGCCGCGGCCCGGCCGGGCACGAGAGCGAGGATCGCATGGAGGCCGACCGGCTGTGCACACCCTGGGGGCGGGACCTGCCGCGCATCCCCCTGCCCGAACACCCCGACCCCATGATGGAGCGCGCCCGCTGGGAGAGCCTCAACGGGTGGTGGGAGTGCGCGATCGTCCCGGCCGACTCCCCCGGGTCCGCGCCCGGCCAGTGGCGGCCCATCCTCGTGCCCTTCGCCGTGGAGACGCCCGCCTCCGGCGTCGCCCGCCCGCTGCTGCCCGACGAGCGCCTCCACTACCGCCGCCCCGTCCCCATCCCGCCCGCGTGGAGGGGGGAGCGGATCCGCATCCACTTCTGCGCCGTGGACCACGAGTGCGAGGTCATGATCGACGGGCGCCCCGCCGCGCGCCACACGGGCGGCTACCTGCCCTTCCACGTCGATGTGGCCGACACGGACCGCGACGCCGTCGAGCTGCGCCTCGAGGTCGCCGACCCGACCGACACCCGCGACATCCAGCGGGGCAAGCAGTCCCTGAACCCCCGGACCATCTGGTACACGGCCACCTCGGGCATCTGGGGCAGCGTGTGGATGGAGCCGCTGCCCCGCACGGCGATCGAGGCGGTGGACATCCGGTCCGAGCCGGACCTGTCGGGGTTCCGCCTGCGGGTGGGCGTCGAGGGCGCCGGGCGCGGACCCCTCGAGGTCGAGGTCGATCTGCCCGACGGCGGGCGCCTGCGCGCCGCGGGCACCACGGGCGCCTGGAACCGCGTGGACATCCCCGACCCGCTGCCCTGGTCCCCCGACTCCCCCGCCCTGTACCGCTTCACGATCCGCGCGGGCGGGGACGAGGTGCGCACGTGGTCGGCCCTGCGCACCGTGGCGCTCTCCGCCGCGAGCGCGGGCGGGCCCGGCCGGTGCGTGCTGCTCAATGGGGAGCCCGTCCTCGTCAACGCCCCCCTGTCCCAGGGCTACTGGCCGGAGTCGGGCATGACTCCGCCCGGCGAGGCGGCGCTCCTGCACGATCTGACCACGCTCAGGCGCATGGGGTTCAACGCCGTGCGCGTTCACGTCAAGGTCGAGTCCCGCCGCTTCTACCACCTGTGCGACCGGCTCGGTCTCATGGTGGTTCAGGACATGGTCTCGGGGGGCGTGCCGCCCCTGGGGATCCGGGCCTCGGGGGCCGTGCAGGCGCTGGGGCTGACGCTTCCGGACCGTTGGGCCGTCTTCCGCCGTTGGACGGGGCGGGGCGGGGCTGGGGGGCGCGGGCGGTTCGTGCGTGAGCTGGCGGGCGTGATCCGCCACTTGCGCGGCCATCCGTGCATTGTCGTGTGGGTGCCCTTCAACGAGGGCTGGGGGCAGTTCGACGCCCGGGGCGCGGAGCGGTTCGTGCGCCGCGCGGATCCGACTCGTCTGGTCGACGCCGCCTCGGGCTGGTTCGATCAGGGCGGCGGGGACTTCCGCAGTCGGCACCGCTACGTGCTGCGGCTGGTCGCGCCGCCCCGGGGCGATGGGCGGGCCTTCTACCTGTCGGAGTTCGGGGGTCTGAATCTGGTCGTCGAGGGGCGCGCCTGGCCCGGGGCTCCCTTCGGCTACCGCTTCCTGGGGGATCGGGGGGCTCTGGCGCGGGCGATGACGGAGCTCTACCGCGGTCAGCTGGTGCCGCTGGTCGCCGGGGGTCTGGCGGCCTGCACCTATACGCAGGTCAGTGATGTCGAGCGCGAGAGCAATGGGCTGATGACCTATGACCGGGTGGTCACCAAGGTCGATCCGGTGCTCATGGCCCGGCTCAACCGGGAGCTGGAGGGGGCCTTCGCCCGCGTCCGCCGCGCGTAGCCGCGGCGCCCGCCCTTATGGTGTAGGGGCGCGCCCCGTGCGGTGCGGGATGCGCAGGAGGGCGGTTCGATGAGGGCGGGCACCAGTCTGACGGGTCTGGGCAGGTACAACGAGAACGTCGTCATTCACGCCTTCCGCCGTCTGGGCGCCTCCAGTCAGCGGGATGTGGCCGCTTCGACGGGGCTGTCGGTGCAGACGGTGTCGGCGATCGTGCGCGGTCTTCAGGGGCGGGGTCTGCTGGCCGAGGTGGGGACCAGGGTCAACGGGCGGGGGCGTCCGCGCACGATCCTGGATATCGTGGCCTCCGCGCGCATCGCCGTGGGGGTGCATGTCGATCCCTCCCTGATCACCGTTGTGGCGCTGGATCTGGGCGGTGAGGTGAGGGCGTCGGCCTCGTCGACCGATGTGGACGCCGATGATCCGCGTTCGGCGATGATGAAGATCGCCGCGATGGTGCGCCGGCTCATTCGGGACGGCTCGGTGGATGAGCGCCGGCTGGTCGGCGCCTGCCTGGCGCTGCCGGGGCCGGTGGATCCGGCGACCGGGGCGCCCGACAGCGCGGTGTGGCTGCCCGGGTGGGCCAGGGTGCCCCTGGGCGGGATCCTGGGCGAGCAGTTGCGGATGCCCGTGCCGGTGGTCAAGGACACGCTGGCGGCGGTGATCGGGGAGAATTGGGTGCGGGCCGGGGAGTCGTTGGACTCGACGATGGTGTTCGTCTACGTGGGGACGGGGACGGGGCTGGGGTTGTCGGTCAACGGCGATCCGGTGCGCGGGTTCTCGGGCAATAGCGGGGAGGTGGGGGCGATGATGACGGCCCTGGGCCCCAACGCCCCCGGCGAGCCCCCGGGGATGGCCAATGATCCCGCTGTTCTGGTGGAGCGGGCCCATGCTCTGGGGATTCAGCCTGGGCCCCTGCCGTCGCGTTCGGATTTCGTGGCCCTGGAGCGGCGTTTCGCGGAGCTGTGCTCGTTGGCGGGGGGCGGGGATGAGCGCGCGGATCGGCTGCTGGGAGGGGCGGCGGAGCGGATGGCCGAGCTGGTCATGATGGCGACCGAGCTGCTCGACGCCGATATGGTGGTGTTCGGCGGCCCGTACTGGCGCGTGCTGGAGCCGTGGTACGCGCCCGCGGCCAGGCGGGCGGTGCGGCGCCCCTCGGCCCGGGGGCCGCACCCGGTGACGGTGGTGTCCACGGCCATGGGTGAGAACGTCGGCGCGATCGGTGCCGCCTCGGTGGTGCACGACAGCCTCTATGTGCCGCGCGCGCCCCTCTCGGCCGGCCGCTGAGCGGGGCGGGGAGGGCCGGCCGGGGGCGGGCGGTCACGAAGCGGTGACGGTCGGGGGGCGGGCTTGACACGATTTAATCTGGACTTCAGAATAATGCCGACGGCGCCCTGAGGACGTGGCGCCGCGCATGTCGGCGGGAGAGCCATGATCACTGTTGCCAACGCCCCCGTGTCCTACGGGGTCTTCGACCTCGCCAGGCCGGAGCTCGTCCCCCCGCCCGGGGGCGGCGAGCTGCTCGACGCCGTCGCCGCGGCCGGGTACGACGCCGTCGACCTGGGGCCCCGCGGCCTGTTCGGGACGGGACGGGCCCTGGCCGACGCGCTCGCCGGGCGCGGCCTGCTGCTGTGCGGGGCGTGGATCGACCTGCCCCTGACCGGGGACGACGCCGAGTTCGACGCCGCGCTGGCCCGGGCGCTGCCCGTGCTCGAGGACCTCGCCCTCCTCGCCTCCGTCCAGGACGGGCCGCCCCCCAGGCCCACCCTGGCCGAC
>ERZ773009.1890-NODE-1890-length-13922-cov-5.202423_pt1 | contig 13922 bp, 3 predicted proteins | sample MGYA00580663_ERZ773009 | MGnify/ENA primary metagenome ERZ773009 (study PRJEB29015, sample SAMEA2737969) | human oral metagenome | biome: human oral; feature: human-associated habitat; material: dental | place: China | collected 2026 ... | reverse complement strand
ACCCACGCAGGTAACCAGACGCGAAGCTTCACAGCTGAGGAAATCAAGCAGCTGAAGACCTTTGACTCCCTGATTGAAAATGATGTGATCACTCGTCGGGAGAATAAGGAAAGTGGGAAATATGGTCGAAATGGCTACCTCAGCCTCAGCCTTTTCTCACCAATTTACTCAGCCTTGAGCAATCCAAATGGAGCACCTGGAGACGTTATGTTCCGTCGCACAGCCTATGAATTACTGGCAGCCAAGGGCTATCATGACGGATTTGTCCCTTATGTTTCTGGTCAGTACTCTCAGGAAGCCTTCGATGAAGGCAAGAAAACGTGGGACGGATGGTCTGGAAGAGATGTTGGTCTCGTGACGGATCAGAAAGTCTTGGAAAATGTATTCAAAGGCGAATATGATTCCTGGGTAGCCTTCAAGAAGGCTATGTACCAAGAGCGGATTGATCAGCTGACCAAGCTGAAGCCAATCACCATTGAATACGAGCTTAAAAATCCAAACAGTACCAAGAAAGTAACCATTCGTTCTTATGCAGAGATGCAGCAGTTGATGGACGCAGCCGTGGCAGAGGATGTACGTAACATTACAAATGCTACTAACCGTGTCGAAGCTAGCTGGGTCAACCTGCTCAAGAAGAAGATTTACAACGCTTATCTTCGTGAGACAGACGACTTCAGACAGTCTATTTTCAAGAAATAAGGAAACGATTTTGTTTGATTAAAATTTGAAAAATTCCTAGGTTTAAGGCTACCTAGGAATTTTTTCTGTGATTCTCCATGATCTTGTTTGTGCATTCAAGACCTGATAAGATAAGGATTTTGAAAGCGTAAATGAACTGAAAAGATTAGCAGTTTTTTGTGGCTATTATTTATAGCAAATAAATTGAATAATCTAGTAAATTTCGGTAGAATAGAGGGGATTCAAATCATGATAAAGGAAAGATTAGGAATGAAAAGAAGTTATTTAGGAGAAAAGCACCAACGTTTTTCATTGAGAAAAGTTTCGGTTGGTTTAGTTTCTGCTCTGGTAGGGGTTTTCTACCTTTTTAGTGGAGGAGGTTCTCTTGTAAGTGTAGCGGCTAGTGAACAGACGCCATCCGTCACAAAACAGGTTCACTATAAGTACGTGACAGAGAGTGAGCTCACGGACCAAGAGAAGCAATTGGTAGTCAAAGAGTTGCCACAGTTTGCTGAGGAAACAGATGATACATACTATTTGATTTATCGTCCGACGAGACAGTTGCCTGCAACTGGTCACAGCCAACTCATTAGCTCAATTGCAGCAGGGGCAGGTATTGTACTACTGGTCGTAGCGATTAAACTGGGCAGAGATGATCGCAAAAAGCTAGCTTCATTTATGCTTTTAACCAGTCTAGGAAGTCAGCTGATCGCGCCAACTTCCTTGGCTTTGACAAATCAAATGCTGGCAGACTATAATCAGGAATTGACTGTACAGGTCGGGGAAGCATTACAATCCCCACTTACGATTGAAGGTTACCAATATGTAGGCTATTTGAAGTCTCAAAAAGCAGTAAACTCTCCAGTTGATGGCAAGAAAGAGTTGAATCATTCGACTCCTATTGATACTCCAGTTCAAACTTCAAACGGAAGTCAAGCGCAGGAAGAGTATCGTTTTCAGAAACCAAGTGATGCTCCTGTATTTGAACAACCAGAGTTAAAGGTTGAAAGTAAAGATACGAGTCGTACAGAGATTATTCCTTTCCAAGTAGAGGAAGAAGAGGCAGCTGATTTGCCACAAGGTCAAACTGAGGTGATTCAGGCAGGGAAAAATGGTAGTCGTACCATTGTGACCCGCAGCTACATTTTAAATGGTCAGGTGATCCATACAGAGGAGATTTCCAATCAGGTAACGACTGAGCCGACTTCTGAGATTAGAAAAGTCGGAAGCAAGGTCCTTTCTCCTACAAAACCAAGCCCAGAGGAGTCCGTTAGTGAAAAACCAACAGACGCTCCAATAAATGAAGTTCCAAGCTTAAATGTTGAAGAAAAAGATGTTACCACGACGGTAGCAGAACCCTACACTCGAGAACGAGTAGAGAGTGATAGCTTGCCAGTTGGCCAGACAAAGATAACACAAGCTGGTCAAGATGGCGTGCGTACAATCGTTACCCGTCAGTACATGGTAGATGGAAAAGTAGAGAGAAGCCAGGAACTCTCCAACGAAGTGACGACTCCGGCGGTCTCAGAGATCGTAACGGTCGGAACAGCTCCTGTTAGCGAGAAACCAACAGACGCTCCTGTAAATGAAGTTCCAAGCTTAAACGTTGAAGAAAAGGACGTTACCACAACAGTGGCCGAACCCTATCCAACCAAGGAAGTGGAAAGTGCAGACCTGCCTTTGGGGCAAAGAGAAGTTAGCCAAGCTGGTCAAGAGGGCGTCCGTACGATTGTGACTCGTCAGTATTTAGTAGATGGAAAAGTCGAAAATACAGAGCAAATCTCTAACACTATCACAAAAGAAGCAGTTCCTCAGATTATCAAAGTCGGTACAAAACCAATTTCTACAAATGCGGATCACGCTCCTGTGGAACCAGAAAAAGGAACCCTCGACCTCGAACCCTTGCACCAATTAGTGGAAGAGGCCGATAGCATCCAGAAAACGCATCAGTATTTCAATGATACCACTGCAGATCAAGAGTCTTATAAACAGGCAGTCGCAAATGCCCAAGCTCTCTTTGAGGCATCTCATGCCAGTCAAGAACAGGTTGATTCTTTGAGAACAGCCCTTGAAACTGCTAAGAATAATCTAGACGGTCAACCTGTTGATAAGAAAACTCTTGGAGTTGAATTTGACATGAAGGATGTGACTCAGTCTACAGTTGCTTACCAGTATGCTGATGAAGAAGCCAAACTCCGCTATCGCCGTGCTCTAGATCAGGCCAAGCTCGTTTTGGACAATCCTTTCGCCAATCAAGCCTTGGTCGATCAAGTTCGGACGGATCTCGAGGCAGCTCGTCAAGCTCTGGATGGTGTCAAGAGAAAACCAACCCTCTCTCTAGTCAGTGTCGAGAAGGAAGAAGACAAACGACAAGTTTCTCTTAGCTATCACTTGACGGATGCTACAGCTAGCTATCAATCATCCAAAGTGCAGCTATACAAGGGTGAAACGTTAATTAAGGAAGTCGACCTTGTGGACCTCACTCAAAAATTGACACTTGATGACTTGGACTACTATACTCCTTATACTCTCAAAACTGTCATGAAATATGATCTGGGTCAAGGGGAACAAACTAGTATAGAGGATCAACGCCCAGTTCAGCTAGATTATAAGAAGGTTGAAATCAAAGACATCGACCGCATCGAACTGTACGGTAAAGATGGCAGTCACTACCGACGTTACCTATCCTTGTCAGAAGTGCCGTCTGATTTGGACAACTACTATGTCCGCATTCAGTCAGACAAGTTCAAGGATATGCTCTTACCTGTTTCTAAGATTACTGATAAAGGCAATGCCTACTCCGTAACAGTATCAGCTAATCAGCTCGTCGAGGGAGAAGGGGATCATTATCGTCCAGATTACTCTTTTGAACTGCCGAAAACGCCTCTTAGCCAAGAAGGTGTCTATACGTCCTTCAAAGCGCTCGTAGAGGCCATGAAGTCAAATCCGACTGGAAACTTCAAACTAGGAGCGGATGTTTCAGCAGATGAACTTCAGTTGGAACAGTCTGCGACAAGCTATGTTCCAGAAGAATTTTCAGGTAGTCTAACTAGCCGAGTGGATGGAAAAGATTATACCATCTACAACTTGGCAAAACCACTCTTTGCAACCTTGAAAAATGCCACCATCCAGCAACTGACCTTGAAATCGGCTGCAGTTACAGGCAAGGATTCTATAGGGGGCTTGGCTAGCAACGCTCAGAATGCAACGATTACAGATGTTTCTGTAAGTGGTAGTCTATCTGGGAACAAGCATATCGGTGGACTCGTAGGAGTTGCCCAAAACACAAAACTAACTAATGTTGCCTTTAAAGGGTCCATCACCAGCACCCAAGATGGGGGACAGGAGTACAATATTGGTGGCCTGGTCGGTAACTTCCACGGCAACCAATCACTGGCGCAGAAGAGCCAAGCGGATGTATCTATCCAAGTAACGGGTCGAAATGGAGACCAGCGTGTTGGAGGCTTGATCGGTCGTTTGCAGAATGGAGCTAGATTAGAAACTTCTTATGTGACTGGTTCTATCCAAAATGGAGGTCATTCTGGCCAAGTCGGTGGAGCGATCGGATCTACTTGGAATAATGGACAGGTCCGAAATGTCTTGACCAGTGTCAAGGTTCAAAATGGTCATGCGATGACAGGAGATCCTTATCCTGAGGCTTCTGTTCGGGACTCTTATGTTCTTGAAGGAACTACAGCAAATCGAAAAGATGAGCGTTTTGTCCGTTCTATTTCAGAGGCCGATGCGCAAGCCAAACGTCAGTCCTTTAGAATCACTTCGAACTTGACGGACCAAGAGCCATTGCAGCAAGCTTACCAGCATCAAACAGACTATAGTCGAGTGAGGGGAGCTCAGGAGTCCAGAAAGCAAGCCTACGAAAATGTAGAAAAACTATTACCATTCTACAACAAAGACTTCATCGTTCATACAGCTAACCAATTAGCTGAAGATGATAAACTCAACAAAGTAGCCCTGCTAGATGTGGTTCCGATGAAAGATGAGACACTGATAACAGATGTCAACAGCCATAAGGGTGAAATCAATAGACTGATGCTGCATTATGCAGATAAGACGATCGCTTATCTTGATCTGACCTACAAGGGTGATTTTGCCAATGGCCAGATTGCTGAATATAGCATCGCTGATAAGAATTTGCTCTATACGCCAGAAGTCTTCCTATCTGACTACCAGTCTATTAAAGAGAGTGTCTTGGATGAACTCAAATCTGTGACCTATGACTCGGCTGCAGTGCGTAAAGTATTAGGGATTGGTGAAACAGCTTCCTTAGATGATCTTTATCTGGAAAAAGCCTTTGAACAAATCAAAGCTGAACTAGGTCAGGAGCTCCTCAAGGTACTTTCAGTTGACAAGTCGATCAACACCCTAGGCCCTGCCGTAGCGGATGCGATTAGCCAAAAAATTCTGCAGAACAAAGAGGCCTTCATGCTTGGTCTGACCTATCTCAACCGATGGTACAATGTCAACTATGGAACGTTCAATACCAAAGATCTTAGTGCCTATAAGTTTGATTTCTTTGGCAATCAAGCAGCTTCGACACTGGATACTATCATCGCTCTCGGGAACTCTGGAATGGGCAATCTTCGAGCGCAAAACAACTTCAATGCTTACCGACAATCCCTAGCCAAGGAAAAAGGCAAAGGAGACCTCTTTGCTTACTTAGAAAGTCTGCGTGAACTCTTCTTGCCAAATAAAACCAACAGTGAGTGGTTCAAGGAAAATACTAAGGCTTATATCGTAGAAGCTCGTTCAAGTCTGCCAGAAATTCAGGCTAAGCAAGATAATGCAGATCGTAGGAGTAAGTATACAATCAAGGTCTACGACAGACTGACTCAGGGAGATTGGGGCTTCAAGCAAATGGTCCTCCAGCTTCTGACCTTACCTGAAAGAGATGTCTATATCATCAGCAATATGTCGACCATCGCCTTTGGTAGCTTTGGAGGCTACAGGAAAGAAGGTGGCAGAGTTCTCTCAGGCGAGGAACTCCATCGACGTGTTGAAAAACTTGTGGATCAATCAGCTGAATGGCAACGAAACCACTATGACATGTGGTACAACATTTTAAGTCCAAACAGGAAAGACACTCTATTCAGACGGGTGATCGTTACAGACGGTTTCTTTCTTTATAATGATAAAGGCCAGCAATATTGGGCTCCTCGTAATGATAAGACCTCTGTTGCTATGTACAATTTCTTTGGTCCTGCTGGCAAATATCACGGAGACAATGGACTAGGAGCCTTTGCCAATGGTTATGAAGTCTTCTACGTCTATGACCAGATGCTGGGAGCTTCTGGAACCATGGTCTATACCCATGAAATGACCCACAACTCGGATGGTTCTATCTATTTTGAAGGACATGGTCGTCGTGAGGGTGAAGGACCTGAGAGCTTTGCTACAGGGATGTTAGAGTCTGTAACCAATGTTAGCGAAAAAGGTCTCGTACTTAACAGCTTCTATCAAGGAGATAAAGATTCGACCACACGTTACCATACCTATGATCCTGTTGCTCGATTCTCCTCAGCAGATGCTCTTCGCGACTACATGCATGGAGTCTTTGACGTACTGAACCTTCTAGATTATGTAGAAGGGGATGTTGTTACTGGAGTTCTAACTGATCAACAGAAAATGAAATGGTACCGTAAGGCTGAAAATTATAACTTTGAAAAAACTTCTTATGGTAAACAAGCTCACGCTGATGATCGAATTGTCCCTATAACTGCCGAAGAAGCAGCCAAACTAAAATCTGTTGATGATTTGGTTGATCATAATATCATTGGTCGTCGCGATGGTTGGGATAGAGCTAACTTTGGACGAAATGGCTACTATGTCATCAATATGTTTGCTTCCTTCTATGCAGCTCTGGACAATCCAACTGGTGCACCTGGGGGACTTATGTTCCGCCGTAGAGCTTATGAATTGCTCGGAGACAAGGGTTACCAACAAGGATTTGTCCCATATGTATCTGGCCAATACGCTGGCCAAGCGCTTAAAGAAGGTCATAAGACCTACTCAATCTGGAACAGAGGAGATGTCGGAGTAGTTGGAGATGATTTGGTTTTCAAAAATCTCTATGGTAGCCAGTATGAATCATGGAAGGATTTGAAGAAAGCCATGTTGAATGAGCGATACAACAAGGCTCAAAACTTCCTTCGCCCTATCACTATCGAGTTTGAAGCAGGAAAACTAGATAGCAAACGACAAATTACGATTTCTTCTTATGAGGAATTACAAGATTATATGTACTTAGCAGTACTAGCGGATGCCTCAGCTAAGAACATTGATCGTGCCTTATCAGACAGCTCTAAGAGCAGTGTCGCCCAACTCAAGTATCGTATTTTCAATGCTTATCTACGTGCTACAGACGACTTCAGACAGTCTATCTTTGAAAGATAAGTCTCTTGCAAAAACAGCCACGAAAAAAGAAGATCACTTGGATCTTCTTTTTTTAGGGGAACGGCTTGCTTAGTATAAAAACGAATGAATTTACAAATAAATTGATACATGACATATTTCTTACTCTAAATGTCTGGATAGAAATTTGAAACCATTCACCATCTAGTATATTCATTTTGAAATTTCTTTTGTTTTTCATGAAAATATGATAAAATGATAGCTGTAAAAATTTTTAAGGAGATTCAGATGAAAACAAATACACTTGCTCGCGTAAATGCGATTTTTGGTCTTATTTCAGGTATTGTCTTGCTGTTGGCTCCAGTTGTTATGTTTATGATAGCTGTCGGGGCTGCTGCGGCAACGGAGGACTCAGATGCAACAGTTGGGCTATTGACGATTTTTTCAATTATTTTGTCATTGGTAAAAATTGCTGTCTTGGTTTTAGGAATTGTAGCCATTGTTTATTACAAGGACGATGAGCGTGTGACGCCTGCACCGTCTGTTTTGTTTATCGTAGGTGGTTCTGTTGGATTGATCCCATTCTTGGGCTGGGTAGGAGGAATTCTGACAATCATTGGTGGATCCCTCTATTTTGGACTTTTGAAAAAATTCGAGATTCAAGAATAATGACTTTTTGTTAGGAATATTTTTAAATAAGAGAAGGCGATTAGCCTTCTTTTTTTGTCATCAAGCAGAGGTAAACTTGACAAGATAAATAAGTTTTTACATTCATAAAATTCAAAGCATTTATTTGGGACAAGGACCTTTTTTTATAGTATAATGATGAATGTAAATTACCTATATCAAAATATAATCCTAGTTATTTTCTTGATAGAGGTTAAAAAGCGAGAGGATTTAAAATGAAAAAGATTTTTGGAGAGAAACTGCATCGTTTTTCCTTACGAAAATTAGCAATTGGACTTGTATCAGCTTCGATTTCAAGCCTATTTTTTGTGTCCATTGCGAGTAGTGGGACTGTATTTGCTCAAGAAAATGTATCTGTTCACTACAAATATGTGACGGATACAGAGCTGAGTGGGCAAGAAAAAGACTTGATTGTCAAGGACATTCCTAAAATTGCGGAAGATAGTGAGAGCACCTATTATCTAGTCTACCGTATGGAAGAGAAAGCCCAGCTAGGTCAGTTGCCCAATACAGGTGGGCAGCATAGCCTTACTAGCGTTTTAACTGGTGGAGCCCTAGCTTCAATTGGCCTTCTTATTTTTGTTGTATCCAAAAAGAAAGGCAAGAAGAAAGCCCTCTTGAATGTGATTTTGGTAACAGGGATGGGCAGTGGTTTGGTTTCTTCGGTTCAGGCTATTGAAAATCAGCTTTTGCTACAATACAATCAGGAATACCAATTATCCCAAGGAGATAGTCTGCCTTTGCCACGCACCCTATCGGGTTATACTTACCTAGGCTATATTAAGCAAGACAAAGAGATTAATCAGCAAGAAACTGCTGCTAGGGATCAGAAACTTGACTATACAGTTCAACCTCATTTCCAAGCCAACGAAGGTGGACAAAAGGCAGGAGATGAGCAGAAAGCTCCGTCTTCAACAAGCCCTGCAGACAAGACAATCCCTTCTCAAGATTTATCTAATCAAAAGCCGTCTGGTATTGCTAGTGTAGATCCTCAAGACGAAGTCTTGGCTGGTCGCGTGAATAAACCAGAGCTCTTATACAAAGACCAAGAGATTGTAACCAAACTAGATGTTTCAGAAGTGGTGCAGGAAAATCCAGAACTAACAGAGGGAACCATCCATGTCAAACAAGAAGGTCGTGCTGGGAAGAAGATTGAGCTTGTTCGCATTTTCACTGTTGAAAACCAAGAAATTTCTAGGGAAGTTCTCTCGACTAAGGTAGAAGAAGCCTTGCCACGTATAGTAGAAAAAGGGACTAAGAAGGCAGTTGTGCCGAGTGAAGCACCTCAGTCTGCAAGAAAAGGAGAGCCTGAGACTCAGGCTCCATTACCAGAATATACAGGCGAGCAAGCGGGAGCGGTTGTAGCCCCAGAGACAGCTGAAAAACCAGAATATACAGGCACCCAAGCAGGAGCAGTCGTTGAACCCGAGCAAGTCGCTCCACTACCTGAGTATCAGGGAACTCAAGCTGGTGCCATCGTTGAACCGGAAAAAGTTGAGCCAGAGGTTGGGGGTGTCCAGTCAGGAGCTTTGGTGGAACCAGAAACGACTGACAAACCAGCCTATACAGGCGAGCAGTCTGGAGCAATCGTAGAGCCTGAAAAGGTACCATCGACACAAGAGTATACAGGAACTCAAGCTGGAGCGATTGTTGACCCTGAGATAGCTGAAAAACCAGAATATACAGATACTCAATCAGGTGCGATAGTGGAACCTGAGACTCAATCTTCCTTACCAGAATATAAAGGTGAGCAAGCAGGAGCCATCGTTGAACCGGAACAAGTCGCTCCTCTTCCAGAATATACTGGCAATACCGAGCAAGTAAAACCGGAAACTCCGACAGAAAAACCAAAAGAAAAAGATCCAGAAAAAACACTTGAATTAAGAAATGTTTCTGATCTGGAGTTATATAGTCAGACCAATGGTACTTACAAACAACATGTTTCTTTAGACAGTGTTCCAAGTAATCTAGACACTTACTTTGTTAAGGTCAAATCGTCGTCATTCAAAGATGTCTATCTACCTGTCGCTTCAATAAGTGTAGAAATAAAAAATGGACAATCAGTTTATAAAATCATAGCCAAAGCTGAGAAACTCCAGCAAGAGCTAGAAAATAAATATGTCGATAATTTCACTTTCTATCTCGCAAAAAAGGCCACAGAAGAAACAACAACCTTCACTTCCTTTAGCAACTTGGTTAAAGCAATCAACAAGAATCTCTCTGGAACCTATCATTTAGCGGCTAGCTTGAATGCCAACGAAGTGGAGTTGGGACCTGATGACAGATCTTACATCAAGGGCACCTTTACTGGTCAGTTGATTGGTGAAAAAGATGGTAAGCAGTATGCTATTTACAATTTGAAAAAGCCTCTTTTTGAAAGCTTGAGAGGGGCCACAGTAGAAAAGTTGAGCCTAAAAAATGTCTCTATTTCAGGTAAAGATGATATCGGTTCACTGGCCAATGAAGCTACGGATAACACAAAGATTAAGCAAGTTCATGTCGATGGTGTTCTGGCTGGGGAACGTGGTATCGGTGGTTTGTTGGCTAAGGCAGACCAATCAAGCATCACAGAGAGCAGTTTTAAGGGAAGAATTGTTAATACCTACGAAACGACTGCTGCATACAATATTGGTGGTCTGGTCGGTCATTTGACAGGAGGCAGAGCTTCACTGACTAAGTCAAAAGCGACAGTAGTCATTTCATCCAACACGAATAGTTCAGATCAGACTGTCGGTGGGATAGCAGGTCTAGTAGACCAAGATGCGCATATACAGGATAGCTATGCTGAAGGTGATATCAACAATGTCAAGCACTTTGGTAGAGTTGCGGGTGTGGCTGGATATTTGTGGGATCGAAAGACGAATGAGGAACAGCATGCAGGAAGATTGACCAATGTACTAAGTGATGTCAATGTAACCAACGGGAATGCTATTACCGGTTACCACTATAATGAAATGAAGGTGGCTAATACATTCAGCAACAAAGCTAATAGAGTTTACAATGTCACCTTGGTCAGGGAAGAAGTCGTCAGCAAGGAATCATTTGTAGAAAGAGGAACAATTTTAGATGCTTCTGAAGTGACTAATAAAAAAACAGAAATCAATCCTCTCACCCCTCCAACAGTGGAGCCCCTTTCAACAAGTGGTAGTAAAGAAAGTGATTTTTCTAAGGTGAAGCATTATCAAGCTCAGCGTGCCTTGGCTTATAAAAATATTGAAAAATTGCTACCTTTCTACAACAAGGCAACCATCGTCAAATACGGAAACCTAGTTAACGAGAATAGTCTTTTATATCAAAAAGAACTCTTGTCAGCAGTCATGATGAAGGATGACCAAGTCATCACAGATATTGTTTCCAACAAACAGACTGCAAACAAACTCTTGCTCCATTACCAGGATCATTCCTCTGAAATATTCCAGCTCAAGTACCAGACTGATTTTGCTAAGTTAGCAGAATATAGTCTAGGAGATACGGGGCTTCTCTATACGCCAAACCAATTCCTGTATAATCAAGAAACGATTATCCAGCAAGTCTTACCAGAATTGAAGAAGGTAAATTATCATTCAGACGCTATTAGAAACACACTTGGTATTTCACCAAAAGTGAAGCAAACCGAGCTCTATTTAGAAGAACAGTTTACTAAAACGAAGGAACATCTAGAAGAAAGTCTGAGAAAACTCTTGTCAGCGGATGCTGGTCTAGTGGAAAACAATCAAGTAATGACAGGTTACATCGTAGATAAGATCAAGCGCAACAAGGAAGCCTTGCTTCTTGGTATGAGCTACTTAGAGCGTTGGTATAACTTTAGCTATGGTCAGGTTAATATTAAAGACTTGGTCTTGTATCACCTTGATTTCTTTGGCAAAGGAAATGCATCTCCGCTAGATACCTTGATTGAGTTAGGGAAATCAGGATTTAATAATCTGCTTGCTAAGAACAACGTTGATACTTATGGTATCAGTCTTGCCAGCCATCATGGAACGACAGATTTGTTTAGCACGCTAGAACATTACCGAAAAGTCTTTTTACCAAATACTAGCAACAATGACTGGTTTAAATCCCAGACCAAAGCTTTCATTGTCGAAGAAAAATCCACTATTGCAGAGGTCAAAGCTAAGCAAGAGCAAGCAGGGACTAAGTATTCTATCGGTGTTTATGACCGAATTACTAGTAGTACTTGGAAATACCGCAATATGGTCTTGCCTCTCCTTACTTTGCCAGAAAAATCTGTATTTGTCATTTCAACCTTGTCTAGCTTAGGATTTGGCGCTTACGATCGCTACCGCAATAGTGACTATAGGGCTGGAGATAAACTCAATAAGTTTGTTGAAGAGAATGCGCGTGAAACAGCCAAGCGTCAGCGAGATCACTACGATTATTGGTATCGTATTTTAGATAATCAGGGACGTGAAAAACTCTATCGTACGATCCTGCTTTATGATGCCTATAAATTTGGTGATGATCATACTGAAGGAAAGGCTTCAACAATCGCAGACTTTGAGAATTTAAATCCTGCAATGCAACATTTCTTTGGACCAGTTGGTAACAAGGTAGTTCATAATCATCACGGTGCATACGCAACAGGAGATGGTGTCTACTATATGTCTTACCGTATGTTGGATAAGGATGGCGCTATTACGTATACCCATGAAATGACCCATGATTCCGATCAGGATATCTATCTTGGTGGCTATGGTCGAAGAAGTGGTCTTGGTCCTGAGTTCTTTGCTAAAGGTTTATTACAAGCGCCAGATCATCCAAATGATGCGACCATTACCATTAATTCAATCTTGAAACATTTAAAATCAGATAGCTTAGAAGGATCCCGTCTACAAGTCTTAGATCCGACGGAACGATTCAAAGACGCAGCCGATCTCCAGAAATACGCTCATAATATGTTTGACCTCATCTATCTGTTGGAATATCTTGAAGGGCAATCGATCGTTAAGAAACTGAATGTTTCCCAGAAAATGGAAGCTCTCAGAAAAATCGAGAATCACTATCTAACAGATCCTGCTGATGGCAATGATGTTTATGCTACTAATGTTGTGAAAAATTTGACTGAAGATGAAGCTAAAAAATTGACCAGCTTTGATAGTTTGATTGACAATAACATTCTTTCGGCTCGTGAGTATCAGGCTGGCACTTATGAGAGAAATGGCTACTTTACGATTAAACTCTTTGCACCAATCTTTTCAGCATTGAGCAGTGAGAAAGGTACTCCTGGAGATCTTATGGGACGTAGGATAGCTTATGAACTCTTAGCTGCTAAAGGATTTAAAGATGGTATGGTCCCATATATTTCCAACCAATATGAAGAAATTGCTAAACAAAATGGTCAGACAATCAACCTCTACGGTAAAAAGCAAGGATTAGTGACAGATAAGCTTGTTTTAGAAAAGCTATTTGGTGGTCAATATTCATCTTGGGCAGCCTTTAAAAAAGCTATGTATCAAGAGCGCGTTGCTCAGTTTGATCATTTGAATAAAATTACTTTTAAAGATCCGACGCAATCATGGATGAGCAATGCCACGAAAACCATTCAAAGAGTAAAAGAGTTGCAAGAACTCATGGACCAAGCTGTTTTACAGGATGCTACAGGTCCTCGTTGGAGTAATTATAATCCAGAGACTGACAGTGCAGTCCATAAACTTAAGAGAGCAGTCTTTAAAGCCTACCTAGACCAAACAAATGATTTTAGAACTTCTATTTTTGCAAATAAAAAGTAATGAATTATAGAAGTTCCTAGTCAGGATGAGAGGACTTTACTTTCTGACTGTCAGAACTTGTCGATTTTAACTAGCTTTTTTGTGAAAAATTGTGTAGAATAGAATAGATAAACGAGGGGAAACCTCGGAAAATTTAAAGGAGAATCCATCTAATGGTAAAATTGGTTTTTGCTCGCCACGGTGAGTCTGAATGGAACAAAGCTAACCTTTTCACTGGTTGGGCTGATGTTGATTTGTCTGAAAAAGGTACACAACAAGCGATTGACGCTGGTAAATTGATCAAAGAAGCTGGTATCGAATTTGACCAAGCTTACACTTCAGTATTGAAACGTGCGATCAAAACAACTAACTTGGCTCTTGAAGCTTCTGATCAATTGTGGGTTCCAGTTGAAAAATCATGGCGTTTGAACGAACGTCACTACGGTGGTTTGACTGGTAAAAACAAAGCTGAAGCTGCTG
>ERZ773009.1889-NODE-1889-length-13923-cov-8.311436_pt1 | contig 13923 bp, 14 predicted proteins | sample MGYA00580663_ERZ773009 | MGnify/ENA primary metagenome ERZ773009 (study PRJEB29015, sample SAMEA2737969) | human oral metagenome | biome: human oral; feature: human-associated habitat; material: dental | place: China | collected 2026 ... | reverse complement strand
GCCAGAGTTGACGGTGCTTGAGACGGGTCAAAAAGAGGGCTGTTGGATAGCTGATGAAAAGCGTTACTATGGTCACAATCCCCGCATAGAGCACAGAGTTGAAGCTCATTTTGAGATAGGTCAAGTTTTGTGACGCAAAGTAGGATTTGTAGTTTTCTAAACTAAACTGGCCTTCAATGTTGAAAAAGGATTGACCGAAAATCAAGACCAAGGGTGCGAGAACAAAGAGGGCAATCCAAAGCATGTAGGGCACTACAAAGAGTTTAGAGGTTATTTTCTTCATCTCTTTCCTCCTCGATCGCGTTAATCAGACCTGCTTCTTGCTCTTCGATTTCAACGTACTCCTCGATACGAGCATCGAACTCTTCTTCGGTTTCGTTGAGACGCATGATGTGGATATCTTCTGGTTCAAAGTCCAGACCGATTTCCTCGCCCACAATGGCCTTACGGGTCGAGTGAATCATCCATTCATTTCCGAGTTCGTCATAGGCGATAATCTCATAGTGAACCCCACGGAAAAGCTGGGTATCAACCTTAACTTGGAGCTTGCCTTCCTCAGGAAGGGTAATGCGCAAATCCTCTGGACGAATGACAACCTCAACAGGTTCATTTGGCTTCATCCCCCCATCGACCGCTTCGAAGCGTTTGCCATTGAACTCGACCAAGTAGTCCTCAATCATGGTTCCTGGCAAGATGTTGGACTCACCGATAAAGGTGGCAACAAAGTGGTTGATCGGCTCATCGTAGATGTCCACTGGTGTTCCAGACTGGACAATCTCACCATCATTCATAACGAAAATCCAGTCACTCATGGCAAGAGCTTCTTCCTGATCGTGAGTGACAAAGACAAAGGTAATCCCCAATCGTTGTTGCAATTCACGCAGTTCGTACTGCATATCTGTTCGCAACTTCAAGTCCAGCGCTGACAAGGGCTCATCCAACAAAACCACACGGGGTTGGTTGATGATGGCACGGGCAATAGCCACACGCTGACGTTGTCCTCCAGAAAGTTTACGGATGGAACGCTTCTCGTAACCTTCCAACTGAACCATCTTGAGAACTTCTGCTACACGTTGCTCAATTTCTTTCTTGTCGATTTTACGCAAGCGGAGCGGAAAGGCAACATTTTCAAACACATTCATATGTGGAAACAAGGCATAGGATTGGAAGACCGTATGGACATCTCGCTTGTTGGTTGGGATGTCGTTGATCCGTACCCCATCCAGCAAAATATCTCCTGTTGTCGCATCCAGTAAACCTGCAATGATGTTTAGAATGGTTGATTTTCCTGAACCAGATGCGCCTAGTAGGGTATAGAACTTTCCCTCTTCCAACTCAAAGTTAATGTCTTTGAGAACCTTGGTGTTGCTGTCTTCAAAAACTTTAGAGACGTTTTTGAATTCAATAATTGGTTTTTTCAATTGTCATAAATTCCTTCTTTTTCATAAATTAACAGATCCTGGCTCTGTCAGGCCGCTACTACCTCGTGTAGGAGATTGAACTGCCTACATACATCTTCACTAACGATAGGCTTTCACCCCCTTACAATGGTTATAGCAGCAACTTTTCTGCCCAAACCTTATTCTTTCTCACCCAAAATACGGACTTCCCTCTCAAGGGTAACACCTGAGTGTTCCTTTACCTTTTCAATAACAGATTGGATCAAGTCCTCGTAGTCTTTAGCCGTACCGTCAGCAACATTGATCATGAAACCAGCGTGCTTTTCAGATACTTCAACACCACCGATACGATAGCCTTTCAAACCAGCTTCTGAAATTAATTGACCTGCAAAATGACCAACAGGACGCTTAAAGACCGAACCACAAGATGGGTATTCTAAAGGTTGCTTGAGTTCACGTAGATGCGTCAAGCGATCCATTTCTTGCTTGATAACCTGATGACTTCCTGGAGCAAGGGCAAATTTAGCTGACAAGACAACTGCACCAGACTCCTGAATGGCTGAATGGCGATACCCGAAAGCCAAATCCTTGACAGACAGGGTCTCTATTTCTCCATCCTTGGTCAAGACCTTACAAGACTGCAAGATGTGGGCAATCTCGCCACCATAGGCACCCGCATTCATAAAGACAGCACCACCGACGCTCCCTGGAATACCACAAGCAAACTCAAAGCCAGTCAAACTATGACGAAGGGCAATGCGTGTCGTTTCAATCAAGTTAGCACCAGCTTCAGCTTCGATGGTATAGCCATCAACGGAAACATTATTGAGCTTGTCACACAAAATGACAAATCCACGAATCCCACCATCACGAACGATGATGTTGCTGGCATTCCCAAGAACCATCCAAGGGATATTTTCTTGATTGGCAAATTTAACAACGCGAGCCAACTCAAAATGATTTCGTGGAAAGACCAAATAATCGGCCTCTCCACCTACTTTTGTATAACTATAGCTATGCAAGGGTTCTTTAAAACGAATATCAATTCCTTCTAAAATTTCAAGCATTTTTTCTTTTACTGACATGACACTCTTCCTTTTACAAAATTCATTCCATTATACCATTTTTAAGACCATTTGACGACCCTAAAAAAATCTTGGGCTTATTTTAAATAAAAAAAGAGGTTTCCCCTCTTTTTATGATTTTTTGCAAAAGATAGCCTTTGTTCCATAGGCAAGCAGAACAAGTTCAAGTGCTAGGACAACTTCAACCAAGACAGGATTTGTCAGCCAGCCAACTTGGGCTAGAGATGGAGCTAGGTCAAAGAAGGCATGTAGTCCATAGGCCGCTAGGAGATAAATCCATTTCTTCTGGCGAACAGCTTGGTAAACCCAAACAGTCAAGAGTAATTGGAAACCTAGCGCCAAGATTCTCTCAAAACCAAGCAAATAAATCTGCCAGACTGATAGCGACTGAATAGTTTTCAACATATTTTCAGACAGCAATTGCATGACCTGTGGATTCTGAGTTTGAACTGCTGAGAGAACGATGTAGAGATTAATCAAACTAGTAAGACCTAGGAAAACCAACTCCAAGCCACCATGCCCCAATCCATCCGCCTTTTCCAAATTTCTCTTTTTCTCCAACCATTTAAAGAAGATAAGACGAGCTGTTTCCTCAAAAAAGGCTGCCATGGCTAGGCCATAGATGATATAGACAAGCGGATGGTCTTGCAAGAGGGCAATACTACCGTCTTTTTGAGGATGCAAAACCAAGATATGCACCAGTTTTTCTAAAATCTGTGAAGAGACAAAGAAGGCAACAGCCCCCAAGCCCAAGACAGCTAGATTAATCTGGTATTTCTTTTTGGCATACCAAATGCTCCCTATCAAGAAAGCCAGCAACAGCAACATGGTAATAATGATATGAATGGTCATTTTCTTCTCCTATTCCGCCTTTTCAATATCTTTTTTCATCTCGTCAACATTGAATTTAGCAAACAAGTATTGACGGTCTTGGACTGGGAAACGTTGATCCAATTGATCAACAGCTCCTACCTCGATAATCCCTTCCTTGATGACAAAGTCCATGACATGCCCACCGAAGGTCAAGTCATCTGAGATAAAATGCAAATGGTAGCCTGCGACACTGACTCCATGGAAAATCTCTGGCGTCCAGAAACCAACGATAGTTCCCGCCACATTGTCACGACTATATTCAGGTTGATGGGTTGCGACCTCAGCAAACTTGGTATCTGGTGTCGACTTGGGAATCATGCGCACATGCATATGTGAAAATTCCCCGCGAATCTTGATAGAGCGGAAAAGATTTTCCCCATCATAATAAGACTCGATTCGCTCTTCCAATTCCTTGTCTGTCATCTCAAAGCGCTGGCGGAAAATAACCTCTGCCTGATGCGGTACTACTGCTGCATAAGGAATAAGGGCATCTGGTGATACTTCCACAATTTCTGGCTGATCTCCTGATCCTTTGGCCTGATAAGCCTTGCCATCTAAGACAATCAATTCTCCATCAATAGAATCCAAGGTTCCCAAACCAAGGTCGCCATGCTCTAGTAATTCTCCTACCGTCATGGTACCACCATAAAGGCCAGCCATCAAGGCTCCAAGGGTATTGTATTGAAATAATTTCACTGGTTCCTGCACGTTCTTATCCATTCTCTTTCTTATCTGTTATTCTATAAATGTTACTCCTAAGTATACCACATTTGCCCCTAGATGTGAAAGAGAGAAACACCCTAGACATTGCCAAGAAGGAAAAAAAAGGGTACAATGTAACAAAATCAAGGGAGGTCTGGAATGAAGAAACAAAGCAAGTACCAAGAGGTCATAGCTTATCTGAAAAATAGTATCGAGTCTGGACGCTTTCCAACGGGAAGTCGCCTGCCTTCTATCCGTCAACTGAGCCTTGACTTTCACTGTAGCAAGGATACCATTCAACGAGCCCTACTGGAATTACGGCACGAACAATACCTCTATGCCAAGCCCCAGAGTGGCTACTATGTCCTAGAACAAGGGCAACATCAAGATCTAGAAATCGAGGTTACGGACGAACATGCCAGCGCCTATGACGATTTCCGACTCTGTGTCAATGAAACCTTAATTGGCCGAGAAAACTACCTCTTCAACTACTATGACAACCAAGAAGGTTTAGAAGACTTAAGACAATCCATTCATAAACTGCTCTTTGACCAAGCCCTCTACTGCAAGGCTGATCAACTTGTACTGACTTCTGGAACCCAGCAAGCCTTGTTTATCCTTTCTCAAATATCCTTTCCTAGCCAAGCCAAGGCAATCTTGGTGGAACAGCCGACCTACCATCGGATGAATCGTCTCTTGATTGCTCAAGGTCTGGACTATCAAACGATTGAACGAGGCATTGATGGGATTGACTTGGAGGAACTGGAAGGCCACTTCAAAACAGGAAAAATTAAGTTTTTCTATACCATTCCTCGCTTCCACTATCCTCTGGGGCATTCCTATTCTGAGCAGGACAAACGAGCTATTCTTGACTTAGCTGCCAAGTATGGTGTCTATATCGTAGAGGACGACTATTTGGGGGATTTGGACTCCAAGAAGGGCCAGACCTTCCACTATCTAGATACAGAGGAGCGCGTCATTTATATCAAGTCCTTCTCAACCAGCCTCTTTCCAGCCCTGCGGATTACGGCACTCATTCTGCCAAATGCTATCAAAGAAGCCTTTGTGGCCTACAAAAATATCCTAGACTACGACAGCAACCTCATCATGCAAAAGGCCCTGTCACTCTATATTGACAGTCAATTATTTGAAAAAAATCGGCTAGCTCGCTTATCCAATCAGGAAGCTTACCAAAAACAAATCGAGAAAAGCTTAACTAAAACACCTTGTCCCCTTCCTCACTTTCCGCTTCATGATGGTTTATTACTAGACCTGAGACAGTATCCTAAAATCGCCAGTCTCAAGCACAGTCAACTGGGCTTAGACTTCTTTGAAGAGGCATACTTGGATGCCTGCCCTTATCAATTTGCCAAGGTGTCCTTAGATAATCTGGAAAAGGTTTTAAACTATTTGAAAGCAGAATTGGAATGATCTCCAACTCTGCTTTTTTCTTATTGTTCAACTTCTGTTAAGGTTGCCGCTTTTTCAAGATATTTTTGGTAGGTGCCGTCATCCTTGAGTTTTTGGATGACCTTGTCCACCACTTCTTTCAAATCAGCACTATTTTTTCTAAGGGCAACTGCATTAGCTTCGCCGTCCTTCATCTTCAAGCTGACAGTTGCGACAGCTAAGTCTGCATTTTTAGCAGCATAGCTAAGGGCAACAGGCTCATCCATGTGAACAGCATCTACTTTTCCAGCCTGTAATTCATTAACAGCTTCACCCATATTAGCTAGGGAAGTCAATTGAGCTTTTGGCAATTGTTCCTTGACCATCGATTCTGGAACAGTCCCTTTTTGGGCTGCAATATTAGCACTTTCAAGGCTAGTTAAATCCTTGTATTTTTCTACATCAGACTTACGAACCAAGAAACTAATCTTGTTTTCATAGTAAGGAATTGAAAAATCAAAGACTTCTTTTCTCTCGTCAGTAGCGCTAATTCCCGCAACCGCTAGGTCAGCCTTACCTGTTTGAAGACTGGTCAAGACATTGTCAAAACTCATGCTTGAGATTTCCAACTTCACTCCAAGTTCATCAGCGATAGCTTGGGCCATATCAATATCCGCACCAACTACCTGATTTTTCCCGTCAACCAAGGATTGGAATTCAAAGGGTGCATAGTCAGGACTAGTCGCCACAACTAATTTCCCCTTTTGCTTAATGGCCTCAACAACTGACTGAGAACCATTAGAACCCGACTGGCAAGCCACTAAGAAGAAACTTGCAAGAAAGCTACATAAAACAAATATCCATTTTTTTGATTTCATAAATAAACAACCTCTCTGTTAATTTTTGTATAATTATAACGCTATCCAAGTTGCTTGTCAAGTGTTTTTTGAATTTTTATCTTAAAAATATTTTTTTCATTCAATAAAAGGAGCTATCAATTGATTTAAAGCTCCTTTTTATACAGAATGAAACTATTTTATAGTTCGACAATCTTACCTGTTTCAAAGTAAACAACCCATTCACAGATATTTTTGGCATAGTCTCCAATGCGTTCCAAGAAGGCAATCACTTGGAAATAATCACGACCTGTAACGATGGCATCTGGATTTTTCTTGATTTCTTCTGTAGCCAAATCACGAATGCTATCAAAGTAATGGTTGATTTTTTCGTCCATTGCTGCTACTTCATAGGCCTGATCTACTGAACCATTGAGATAGAGTTCAAGGGCTGCTTCAACGAAGTTCTTGACATCACGCCCCATTCTCTTAATTTCTTCTTCAACAGCTGGGATGCGTTGCTCCCCCTTCATACGAATGGCTGCTCTTGCAATGGAAACGGCATGGTCCCCCATACGTTCCAAGTCAGATACAGCCTTCAAGACTGTCAAAACGGTACGCAAGTCTTGAGAAACTGGTTGTTGAAGGGCAATCATTTCAAATGATTTCTTCTCCAATTTCACTTCGTATTCGTTTACTTCTGCATCGTCTTCGATGACTTCCTTGGCCAAATCACGGTCATGCGTAACAAAGGCACGCACTGTCCGATTGATTTGGGATAGCACTTCTTGTCCCATAGCATAGAACTGGTTGTGCAATTTCTCTAAATCTTCCTCAAATTGAGAACGTAACATCATTTATCTCCTTATCCAAATTTTCCTGAAATATAATCTTCTGTTTCCTTGTGTTGTGGGTTGAGGAACATCTTCTTGGTATCGTTAAACTCGATTAGATCTCCATCTAGGAAAAATCCTGTCTTGTCAGAAATACGAGAGGCTTGTTGCATGGAACGTGTAACCAAGAGCATGGTGTATTTATCTTTTAGACCATACAAGGTTTCCTCAATCTTCCCAGCAGATATAGGGTCCAAGGCTGAAGTCGGTTCATCCAAGAGAATGATTTTAGGACTGGTTGCCAAGACACGGGCAACACAAACACGTTGCTGTTGTCCACCTGAAAGCCCGATAGCTGAATCATGCAGGCGATCCTTGACCTCATCCCAGATGGAAGCTCGTTGCAAGGCTTTTTCTACTGCTTCATCCAGCACCTGCTTATCCTTCACTCCATTGATACGAAGCCCGTAGACAACATTTTCGTAGATAGACATAGGGAAAGGGTTTGGCTGTTGGAAAACCATACCAATTTCCTTACGCAATTCAACTGTATCTGTACGTGGGCTGTAAATGTTGTGGCCGTTGTAAACCACCGAACCAGTTGTAGTTACCTCTGGATTGAGATCCCCCATGCGGTTGATAGCCTTTAGGAGGGTTGATTTCCCTGATCCAGATGGACCGATCAAGGCTGTAATTTCCTTAGGTTGGAAAGATAGGGAAACACTATTCAAGGCCTTTTTTTGATTGTAGTAAACAGACAGGTCTGATATCTGTAAAATCGCTTCTGTCATACTGTTTCCTTTCTATCCAAAGTGTCCTGTTACGTAGTCATTGGTTGACTGTAGTTTGGCATTTTGGAAAATGTTAGAGGTCTTATCGTACTCAATCAAATCGCCCAAGTAGAAAAATCCTGTGTAGTCACTAGCACGCGCAGCCTGCTGCATACTGTGGGTCACGATGATGATGGTGAAGTCTTTCTTCAATTCCAACATGGTTTCTTCCAGCTGGGCTGTCGCAATCGGATCCAAGGCTGACGCCGGTTCATCCATCAAGAGGATATCTGGCTTAACAGAGATGGCGCGAGCGATACAGAGACGTTGTTGCTGACCTCCAGAAAGCATCAAGGCTGATTTGTGGAGGTCATCTTTGACCTGATCCCAAAGGGCAGCCTGTCGGAGAGAGGTCTCGACAATTTCATCCAAGACTTTCTTATCCTTGACTCCTGCACGTTCATGAGCAAAAGTGATGTTACGGTAAATAGACTTGGCAAATGGATTTGGACGTTGGAAGACCATTCCGATATGCTTGCGCATCTCATAGACATTGATTTCTGGACGGTTGACGTCAATCCCTTGGTAGAGGATTTGACCTGTGACCTTGGCAATATCAATGGTATCATTCATCCGATTGAGACTGCGAAGATAAGTAGATTTCCCTGATCCAGAAGGACCAATCAAGGCTGTAATTTTATTTTTTTCAAATTGCATATCGATGCCCTTGATGGATTCATTTTTACCATAGTAAACATGTAAATCCTTGGTAGAGAGGGCCACTTTTTCTTCAGGGAAGGTGATGATATGCTTTTCATCCCAGTTATATTTTGACATGGCTTCTCCTTTAGGCAGCGGTTAATTTCTTGTGTAAATAGCTTCCGAGTTTGCGTGCTCCAAAGTTAAAAATCAAGATAAAGATGAGGAGCACAGCGGCAGAACCAGCTGATACAATGGTAGCATCAGGAATGGTTCCTTCACTGTTGACCTTCCAGATGTGGACAGCCAAGGTTTCTGCTTGACGGAAGATTGAGATAGGGCTGGTAACACTGAGGATATTCCAGTTAGACCAGTCAAGGGCTGGAGCGGATTGTCCTGCCGTATAGATAAGAGCGGCGGCCTCACCAAAGATACGGCCAGAGGCCAAGACAACACCCGTTACGATACCTGGAAGGGCTTCTGGAATGACGACATGGACCACAGTCTCCCAACGAGAAATTCCGAGGGCCAGACCAGCCTCACGTTGGGTATGGTGAACGTGTCTCAAACTGTCTTCAACATTTCGAGTCATCTGAGGCAGGTTAAAGACCGTCAAGGCCAAGGCACCAGAAATAATGGAAAATCCATACTCAAACTGGACTACAAAGATCAAGTAACCAAAGAGCCCCACAACGACCGACGGTAGAGAAGACAAAATTTCGATACAAGTACGGATGAAATTGGTCACAGGACCCTTTTTGGCATATTCAGCAAGGAAAATCCCCGCTCCCATGGATAAAGGAACAGAAATAACCAAGGTAATAACCAAAAGGAAGAAGGAATTATAAAGCTGAATCCCGATACCTCCACCTGCTTGATAGGAAGAAGATTTCCCAGTCAAGAAGGACCAAGAGATGTGAGGTAAACCACGAACCAGGATATAGAGAATCAAGGACGCCAGAATGGTCACGATGATACCCGAGATGGTATAGAGGACAGCTGTTGCAAGTTTATCTAATTTCTTAGCGTGCATAGTTTTTCTTTCCTCTTTCTTTCGTAATCAATTTAATCACACTGTTAAAGGCCAAACTCATCAAGAGCAAGACTAAGGCCAGTGACCAGAGAACGTTATTATCAACCGTTCCCATGACGGTATTTCCGATACCCATAGTCAAAACAGAAGTCAAAGTCGCAGCAGGTGTTGTTAGCGAGGTTGGGATAACTGCTGAGTTTCCGACAACCATCTGAATAGCAAGAGCTTCACCGAAGGCACGCGCCATCCCAAAGACCACTGCTGTGAAAATACCTGAACGTGCTGCTTTCAAGGTCACACGCCAGATAGTTTGCCAACGAGTGGCTCCCATAGCCAAACTAGCTTCACGGTAATGACGAGGAACAGCACGCAAGCTGTCTGTTGTCATAAAGGTTACAGTTGGTAGAATCATGACAAAAAGAACGAAAATCCCTGACAAGATTCCAAAACCAGTTCCACCAAAGATGCTGCGAACAAAAGGCACCACAACTTGCAAACCGATAAATCCATAGACGACTGAAGGAATACCGACGAGAAGTTCAATGGCTGGTTGCAAGATTTTTGCACCCTTTGGTGATACTTCTGTCATAAAAACTGCTGCTCCAATAGCAAAGGGAGTTGCGATGAGGGCAGATAAAATCGTCACAATAAAGGAACCCAAAATCATTGGAAGGGCACCAAATTGTTTCCCTGAAGGATTCCAAGTTTGTCCAAAGAGGAAATCAAAGATATTCACTCCATTGACAAAGAAGGTCGATAAGCCTTTTTGGGCTACAAAAATCAAAATCATGGCCACAATGATAACAATCAAAGAAAGGCAAGTGAAGGTCAAACCTTTACCAAACTTCTCAAGGCGAGAGTTCTTTGAAGGAGAGAGTAATTTTTTAGATAATTCTTCTTGATTCATTATTGACCTCCTTCTACTGCTGTAACGGTACCTGAAGCATCCTTTTGGACTTTCATTTCATTGATAGAGATATAGCCCATTCCCTTAACAATTCCATTTTGGGCTTCATCTGAGAGGACGAAATTCAGGAATTCAGCAGCTAACTCATTTGGCTGACCAAGTGTGTACATATGTTCATAAGACCACAAAGGCCAATTGTTAGTCGTTACATTTTCAGACGTAGGCTCATACCCATTCAGTTTCATACTTTTCACTGAGTCATCTACATAGGCAAAGGCTAGGTAAGAAATGGCTCCAGGTGTTTGGGATACAATCGACTTGACCATCCCGTTAGAATCCTGTTCTTGGCTCTGCATTGCCGATTGCCCATTCATAACCACCGTATCAAACGTCGCTCGTGAACCAGAACTTGCTGCTCGGTTGATGATTGAAATGGCCAGGTCTTTGCCCCCAACTTCTTTCCAGTTGGTCACTTCACCTGTAAAGATTTTGCGAAGTTGCTCGGTTGTGAGATTTTCGACAGTCACTTCCTTGTTTATAATCACTGCAAGACCAGCCACTGCAACCTTGTGGTCTACTAGAGCTGAAGCATCGATTCCATCTTTTTCCTCTGCAAAGACGTCAGAGTTCCCGATGTCTACTGCTCCAGACTGGACTTGGGAAAGTCCTGTACCCGATCCACCACCTTGAACATTGACTGTTTTTCCGATGTTTCTGGAACCAAATTCATCTGCTGCCGCTTCGACAAGAGGCTGAAGAGCAGTTGAACCAACAGCTGTCATGGATTCTCCACGATCAATCCAGCTAGCACATCCTGCTAGAGAACCTGCCATCAAAAGAGCTGCAAGAGACATGACGAGCTTTTTTCTTTTTTTCACTGTTTTTCTCCTTGAACATAATGATGAATGTTCTGATTTCTTCCGTTTGTCCTGATCATCCAATTATCATCAATGATTGTCCCGCTTTATTTTTTAGACATTCTTAGGGGCGGACAATTCCATCGTATAATATAAGTAATAATAAAAGACTATCAGAAAAAACTCATAACTCCACTATAACATAGAGTAGGCTCTTTGACTAGCTTTTTCACCTGAATCTGAGTCCTTTTGGATAATAATTTTTCAAAACATTTCCTGTTACCTTGGCAAAGCCTAATCCGTTTCCTTGAACCACAACTTGGTACCAGCCATTTGGTCGAGCTTCAGACAATTGAACAGTCTCACCAGCCACATATTTTACAAAATCCTCATCATTGATTTCGACCCTTTGTTTTACTTGACTTGGTTTCAAGGCTAATCCCAGAGCAAAGCTTGGTTCGAAGCGTTTCTTCTTAAACGTCCCCAGATGGAGCCCATTTCGGGCAATTTTGAGCTTCCCTAGATCAGGTAGCATCTCTGGCAAGAGATAGAGCTGATCTCCAAAAGTCTGCAAGATACCAGTTAGATTGACCTGCAAGTGTTTTTGGGCAAAATCATGCCACAAATCCAGTTGTTCATGACTGAGATTGCTCTTGCTGGCTTTGAATTTAGGTGCTGGATTTTCTCCCTTAAACTGCAAATGGGCAACAAACTGCCCTTCTCCCTTAAAATGGTGAGGGTACATTCGCGCCGTTTCAGGAAGTCCAATTCCTGCTACCATACCGTTCACATGCTCGACTGGAAGCAGTTCAAAATCATAAGTATCCAGCAACCAGTGGACGATTTCTTCATTTTCCTCAGTTGCCCAAGTACAGGTCGAATAGACCAAACGCCCACCTTCTGCAAGCATGGTGACTGCATCTGCCAGAATTTCTCTTTGCAAACTAGCGCATTGACTCGGATAATCGGTACTCCAATAATCCATGGCATCTGGCTGCTTACGAAACATCCCTTCACCCGAGCAAGGTGCATCAAGGACAATCACATCAAAGTAACCTTTAAAAACCTTGGCTAAGCGGTCAGCAGATTCATTGGTCACGATAACATTTGTCGCTCCAAATCGCTCCATATTTTCCACTAAAATCTTAGCACGCTTGCTTGAAATTTCGTTAGAAACAAGGACTCCTTGATTAGCCAGATAAGCAGCTAGTTGAGTGGATTTTCCACCTGGTGCTGCCGCCAAGTCCAAGACCTTCATGCCAGGACTTGGTTGAGCTACCTGGGCCACCATTTGGGCTGCAGGCTCTTGTGAATAAACGAGACCCGTCACGTGCTCTGGTGACTTCCCTGAGACCTTACCATAATGTCCCCAAGGTGTATTTGGAATAGCATCCGCAAACGATAGCTGACTTTCTTTTAAGGGATTAACCCGAAAAGCCGAAACCGCTTCCTGCTTAAAAGAGGCAAGAAAATCTCTTGCCTCATCTTCTAGTATCGCTTCATATTTTTCAACAAATCCTTCTGGAAATTGCATTTAGTTCTCTTTCCTTTCGTAGATATAAGACTGAATCTCTTCTTGCATCTCGATTGGCACCATCATGACAGGCTGACGCGTTTTAAAATCAGCGGGCTCACCTGATACTGTAAGAAGTCGATAGCCCAGACTTTCCCCTAGGATACTGGCCGCAGCGTAATCCCATGGCTGCAAGTAGGTAATATAAGTCAGAAGACGACCCGATAAAACCTTAGCAAAACTAATGGCCGCACTGCCGTAGACACGGACTCCCAACGCTGCTCGGCCCAAATCCGCCAAGCCCCACTCATTGGTTTCAAACATACCTGAGTTACCGGCAACTAAAAATTCTTGAAGAGGTTTCTTTTTAAAAGGCGGTAAGGGATCATTATTACGACAAGGAGGAAAGGCACCACCACCATGGTAACAATCACCTTTCATGACATCATAGATGATGCCAAATTTGCCCACACCATCCTCAAAATAAGCCAACATCACGGCAAAATCTTCCTGCTGGGCGACAAAGTTATTGGTACCGTCAATGGGATCAATCACCCAAACATTCCCCTGGCCAACTGCAGCACGTAAACAGCCCTCTTCCGCGCAAATCAAGTCCTCAGGATAGGATAACTTGATTCGATCAACCAAGAGTTGCTGGACCTCCTTGTCCAAACGTGTCACCAAGTCTGTAGGGGAAGACTTGCGCTCAACCTGCAAATCCTCTTTCATGTGAGCCAAAATATAGTCAGTAGCTTCCTGCACAATCTGTTTGGCAAATTCAAATTTAGTTTCCAAGAGAAATCTTCCCTTCCCCTTTTTCCTTGGCAGCCTGAACTGCTCGGTAAAGCGAATAGCCACTAACTGTTTCAAATTCTCGTCCCAAACGCTTCTCTTCACTCTTGCTTGGCACAACCAATTTGAATTCCTTGTAAGACTCTAGCAGTTTTTTTACTTCTACCTTATCTTCATAAGCAGCTTCAACATCATTAAAAAAAGAAAGCACTGAAGCAAGTTCTTCAGTGCTCC
>ERZ773009.1886-NODE-1886-length-13929-cov-5.925400_pt1 | contig 13929 bp, 8 predicted proteins | sample MGYA00580663_ERZ773009 | MGnify/ENA primary metagenome ERZ773009 (study PRJEB29015, sample SAMEA2737969) | human oral metagenome | biome: human oral; feature: human-associated habitat; material: dental | place: China | collected 2026 ... | reverse complement strand
CGCCGCACCGCATGATGAACATGAGCGGCGTGATTCAGGTCGGCAAACCGGTGAACAAAGCCAAAGCACAAGCCGTTGTCGATGAAATGGAAAACCGCGCCATGCAAAGCAAAGGCCGTCTGAAAAAATATATGGCCCAAGTGAAGTAAACGCGTTTATGCCTGTATTAAAGGCCGTCTGAAACCTTTCAGACGGCCTGTTTCCTTTGCGTAAAACACGCATCAAAGCTATATCTTCCGTTTCAGTTTCCGATAAAATAGGCCTATTCCGACACAAGACCCGTAAGCATGATACGCCGCCTTTACGCCACGCTGTGGCACCTCGCCCCCTTCCTGATCCGCCGCCACCTGCGCCGCCGCGCCCTCAAATCCCCAGCCTATCTCGAGCATTGGGACGAGCGTTTCGGGCAGGCGTATCCCAATCCCGTGCAACGCCCGATTTGGATACACGCCGTATCCGTCGGCGAAACGCGTGCGGCCGAACCTTTGGTGCAGGCATTGCGCCGCCATTTTCCCGACTCGCCGTTTTTGATTACCCAAATGACGCCGACCGGCCGCGCCACCGCGCAATCCCTGTTCCCCGATGCGCAATGCCGTTACCTGCCCTACGACAAATCCGAATGGGTCGCCCGATTTTTAGCCGAACACCGCCCCATCTGCGGCATTTTGATGGAAACCGAAATCTGGCCCAACCTGATGCACGGCTGCAAAGAAGTAGGCATTCCACTCTTTTTGGCCAACGCACGCCTCTCTGAAAAATCCCAACGCGGCTACCTCAAAATCCGCAAGCTGGTCGAGCCTGCCATGCAGAGCCTCTCCGGCTGCTTTGCCCAAACCGCCGCCGATGCCGAACGCCTGCACCTCATCGGCGCGTCCAACGTCCACGTCTGCGGCAACACCAAATACGACATCGCCCCCCCCGACGACTCGCGCCCGCTTGCCGTCGCCTTTAAAGAACGCATCGGCGCACGCCCCGTCGTCGTCTGCGCCAGCACGCGCGTGTACAAAGGCACAGACGAAGCCGAGCTGCTCCTCAAAGCATGGCAGGGCTACCGCGGCAATGCCTTGCTGGTCATCGTACCACGCCACCCTGAAAACTTTCAGACGACCTACGATACCGCCAAATCGCTTGGTTATACCGTCCAAAAACGCAGCGACGGACAACCCGTTTCCCCCGATACACAAGTTTGGATAGGCGATAGCATGGGCGAACTTGCCGCCTACTACCTCAGCGCAGACATTGCCTTCGTCGGCGGCAGCCTCGTTGATGCCGGCTGTCAAAACATCATCGAGCCCATCTCCTGCCGCGTCCCCACCCTCTTCGGCTACTCCAACTACAACTTCGCGCAAGCCTGCAAAGGCGCAGTCGAAGCCAAAGCCGCCGTCCGCGTCGAAACCGCCGAAGCCTGGTACAGAACCACGCGCCAATACCTCGACGACGAAACGCTGCGCCAACAGCTGATCAGCCACACCGAGCAATTCATTTCGCAACACCAAGGCGCCAGTGCCAAAATTGCCAAAGCGATTGCAGATTGTTTGAATCAGCGTTAGCCCAATCCCTCCAAACAACTCTCCACTAAAAAGGCCGTCTGAAACCAAAGTTTCAGACGGCCTTTTCCCAACCTACAAACTTAACGTCCTGCTTTCAACACGCGGCGTGCAAACACGAACATACCGAAAACAAAAAACGCCAAGCCCAGCCATTTGGCGGCCGTATCCCAGTTTTCCAGATTCAGGGCCAAAGGCGCATCCGAACCGCCGTTGGTTACGGAGAAGGCGATGATAAACGCCATAATCACACCAATCAGGCTCTCGCCGACAATCAAACCGGCAGAGAACAGCGTACCGATACGTTCCGCATTTTTCAGACGGCCTTCACGGTTTTCTTGACGGCGGGCGATGACGGATTTCAACACAGCCGCCAATACCGCACCGATCACAATCGGCATATTCACAGACGGCGGCAAGTAAATGCCCATGCCCACGGCCAATACCGGCAAAGCACGCTTGCCGCCGGAGGATTTGCGCAATGTGAAATCGACCGCAATCAACGCAACGCCGATGGCCACGCCGGTGAAAATATAATCCCATTGCAGATTGTGCGAGAAAATACCTTGGGCGATGGTGGTCATCAAAGTTGCCTGAGGCGCGGCAAGGGCTTGGGCCGCATCCATGCCTTCACGCGGCATCGCGCCGGTAAAGCCGTAGGCTTCATACAAAAGCTCCAACACAGGCGAAATCACCACGGCACCGACAACGCAGCCGACAATCAGCGCAACCTGCTGTTTCCAAGGCGTTGCTTTTACCAGATAACCCGTTTTCAAATCCTGCAGGTTGTCATTGGAAATCGAAGCCACACAAATCACAGACGCGCCGCAAAACAGCGTCAACGCCAGCAGGAATTTGCGGTTTGCCTCATCCGCCATCAAGCCGCCGGATTCGCCGACCAGCAGCAACACCAGCGAAATAATGACGATAGAGACGATGCCCACACCCGAAATCGGGCTGGAAGACGAACCGACCAAACCGGCCATATAACCGCAAGCCGCTGCCACCAAAAAGCCGATAATCGAAGCCAGCAGCGTACATACGACCACCAACAGCCAAGCCAAACCGCCGGAAATATGCGAGTCGCCGATAAAGTGGAAGAAGGACACGCCCAACACCAGCATCATCGCCAACACCCAGGCAATCATCGCCTTAGGCGACAAATCCTGTTCCGTCCGTTCGGTCATCTGTGCACCGCCGAAATTGCGGAAAGACAGGCGCATACCCTCGACCATCGGTTTCATCAAAGTCAACAGCGTCCAAATAGCCGCAATACCGATCGTACCCGCGCCGATAAAACGGACTTTTTCCTTCCACAAAGACATCGCAAAAGGAATCATCTCCATATCGGCAGGTTGCGGAATATGCGCCGACAGATAAGGCACGGCCACACCCCAGGCAATCGAGATACCCAGCAAAATCGCGATACCGCCGGTCAGGCCGACCAAATAGCCCGCGCCCAACAAAGCCAGCGAAAAGCCCATCGGCACTTGGAACACCGACGCGCCGCCTTTAAACCAAAAGCTCGCGCTGTCGGCCACCACGCGCAAACCGCTTGCGCAGAAGCTCATCAAACCGGCCAGTGCGCCGCCCGACACCAATTCCTTGATACCGCTGCCGCCTTCCTGTTGGTCCGCATCATGGTCGCCGACCTTCAAAATCTCAGCCGCCGCCACGCCTTCCGGATAGGGCAAATCGCTCTTCACCACCATCGCATAACGCAAAGGCACAGTGAAAATCACGCCCAAAATACCGCCGGACATACACAGCAGCGTAGTCTGCCAAAACGGAAAGCCCGCCCAATAACCGGCCATCAGCAAACCCGGCAAGATAAAAATAATACTGGAGAGCGTACCCGCGGCCGAAGCCTGAGTCTGCACCATATTATTTTCCAGAATATTGCTGCCTTTAAAAAACTTCAAAACCGCCATCGAAATCACCGCAGCCGGAATCGAAGACGCAAAAGTTAGGCCCACCTTCAAGCCCAAATACACATTGGATGCCGTAAAAATCACCGTAATCAACGCGCCGAGTATCATCCCCCGCAGCGTCAGTTCACGGAAACTCGCATAAGGATCAACCGCCTGTTTCATAAAAATCTTCCTGTATCAGGTAAACAATCAAATCAAAACTTTTCAGACGGCCTTTTGATACATCCATCAGGCCGTCTGAAAAGCCTCTCTCTTGCCATTTTAATGAACTATCCGATTACACGCAAAAGCCGCACAACAATCAATGACATTACTATATAGAACCACTATAATTCCAAGATTACAAAAATTTTCAATCAAAATTAAATTATTGTTTTTTCAAAATAACTATATCAAGGATTAAGATATGAGACAGACTGGTGCAAACCATGCGCTTGAACAAGCCTTCCTAAACGACCTAGATGAGAAACTTTGGTCATCTGCCGATAAACTGCGCCAGCAGCTTGATGCCGCCAATTACAAACACATCGTACTCGGCTTAATTTTCCTTAAATACATCTCCGACAGCTTCACCCATCAGCAGGAAAAAATTCAGGCGGAGCTTAGCGACCCCGAAAATCCACTCTATCTTGACCACACTTTCTACGATACGGACGAAGAATATCAAGAAGCCTTAAGCATCGAACTGGAAAACCGCGACTACTACACTGCCGACAATGTGTTCTGGGTGCCGCAGCAAGCCCGTTGGGACGAGATTAAAGCCGTTTCCATCTTAAACATCGGCGCAGAGCTGCCTTGGGGCGGGAAATTTTCCGGCGTCGCCAAACTGATTGACGATGCCTTCGATGCCATTGAAAAAGACAACGAAAAACTCAAAGGCGTACTCCAACGCATCAGCGGCTATGCCGTAAACGAAGACACCCTGCGTGGGCTGATTATCCTCTTCTCCGATACCAACTTTACCCGTCCAACTTACAACGGCGAGCCTGTGCATTTAGGTGCAAAAGACATTCTCGGTCACGTTTACGAATACTTCCTCGGTCGCTTTGCACAAGCAGAAGGCAAACGCGGCGGACAATATTTCACGCCAAAATCCATCGTTTCCCTGATTGTCGAAATGCTCGAGCCATACTCTGGCCGCGTGTATGACCCGGCTATGGGCAGCGGCGGCTTTTTCGTGCAAACCGAACGCTTTATTACCGCCCATCAAGGCAACATCAACAACGTGTCCATCTACGGGCAAGAATTCAACCCCACCACCTGGAAACTCGCCGCGATGAATATGGCGATTCGCGGCATTGATTACGACTTCGGCAAACACAACGCCGACAGCTTCACCCAGCCGCAACACATCGACAAAAAAATGGATTTCATCATGGCAAATCCTCCCTTCAATATCAGCGATTGGTGGAGCGAATCCCTTGCCGATGATCCACGTTGGGCATACGGCACACCGCCTAAAGGCAACGCCAACTTCGCTTGGCTGCAACACATGATTTACCACCTCTCGCCAAACGGCAAAATGGCATTGTTGCTTGCCAACGGTTCCATGAGCAGCCAAACCAACAACGAAGGCGAAATCCGCAAAGCCATCATCAATGCCGACCTGGTGGAATGTATGGTTGCCCTGCCCGGCCAACTCTTCACTAATACACAAATCCCTGCCTGTATTTGGTTTTTAAACCGCAACAAAAAGCGCAAAGGTGAAGTATTGTTTATCGACGCCCGCCAAATCGGCTATATGAAAGACCGCGTATTGCGTGATTTCACCGCTGACGATATTGCCAAAATTGCCGACACCTTCCACGCATGGCAAAAAGCAGACGGCTATGAAGACCAAGCCGCTTTCTGCAAATCCGCAACTTTAGAAGAGATTAAAGACAACGACTTCGTCCTCACACCGGGACGCTATGTCGGCACCGCAGAACAAGAAAACGACGGCGTACCATTTGCAGAAAAAATGCAAAATCTGACCGCTCTTTTAAAGGAGCAATTTGCGAAAAGTGCGGAATTGGAAGCAGAGATTAAGAAGAATTTAGGGGGATTGGGGTATGACTGCTAAATATACAGTTCAAGAATTAGTAGATCTTCAAATTATAGAAAAGCCTCTGGATGGAAATCATGGTTCTATTCATCCTACATCTAAAGATTACGTTGAAGATGGGATTCCATTCATTATGGCATCTGATTTATCTAATGGGCTAGTTAACTTTTCTAGTTGTAAATTTATTACAGAAAAGCAAGCTAATACTTTGCGAAAAGGTTTTTCAATAGCAGGGGATATTTTACTTTCACATAAAGCTACTATTGGAAGAACAGCTACTGTTCAAGAAAATAAATATCCTTTTCTTGTATTAACTCCTCAGGTTACATACTATCGAGTTAAAGACAAACAAAAATTAAATAACTTATATTTAAAATATTATTTTGATTCTCAATATTTTCAATCAATCTTACAACAATGGGCTGGTAGTGGTTCAACTAGAGCATATATAGGAATAACAGAACAATTAAAATTACCCATTATTTTGCCAGGTATAGATACTCAAAACGAAATTGTAGACATTATCAATAGATTGGATCAAAAAATCTACATCAACACCCAAATCAATCAAACCTTGGAACAAATCGCCCAAGCCCTGTTTAAAAGCTGGTTTGTCGATTTCGATCCCGTGCGTGCCAAAGTCCAAGCCCTTTCAGACGGCCTTAACCTTGAACAAGCCGAACTTGCCGCCATGCAGGCAATCAGCGGAAAAACACCCGAAGAACTGACCGCACTTTCACAAACACAGCCTGACCGCTACGCCGAATTAGCCGAAACCGCCAAAGCGTTTCCGTGTGAGATGGTGGAGATTGATGGGGTGGAGGTGCCGAAGGGGTGGGAATTATCTACGATTGGCGATTGTTATGATGTCATTATGGGACAATCTCCAAAAGGAGAAACTTATAATGAAAATAAACAAGGAATGCTTTTCTATCAAGGTCGTGCAGAATTTGGTTGGCGCTTTCCTACCCCGAGATTGTTTACAACAGATCCTAAACGTATTGCAGAACAAAATTCTATTTTAATGAGCGTTCGAGCTCCTGTTGGGGACATTAACATAGCACTTGAAAAATGCTGTATTGGTCGCGGATTAGCTGCATTACAACATAAGAGTAAAAGTTTGTCGTTCGGTTTATATCAAATACAATCTATAAAACCAGAATTAGATTTATTTAATGGTGAAGGAACTGTTTTTGGTTCTATCAATCAGGCTAACTTAAAAAATATTCAAATTATTAACCCTGAGGAAAAATTTATTCAGCTTTTTGAAAAAAATTTATCATCTTGTGATTCAAAAATTATGAATAACGAGATAGAAAATAATGCGCTGAAAGAAATAAGAGATTTATTGTTACCTAGATTATTAAATGGTGAACTCAATGGATAGAACCACCGATTATTTAGAACGACTTTTCATTGAGGAACTAAACTCTGAAGGAGAAATTATTATCAGCGGAAACAGTTTTTTCCGAGATGAAATCTTATATACTCTTGATCCTGAAGCATATAAAGACGTTTTTGAAATTTGGAAAACAGAAAGAAAACAAAGAAACTTAAATGAAGCCAATAGAATATTAGATATTACTTCAGATAATCGAAATCGATTTTTTCGATTAAAAGAACTATTCAAAGAGAAAAAGATTATTCCCTTTATTGGAGCTGGAATGTCAATATCTACTGGTTTACCTTCTTGGAGCGAATTTCTGCGTAGTGTCCAAAAAGAAACTAGAACTGATCGTTTCCATTTTGAAGAGCTCTTATCTCAAGGTAAATTTGAAGAAGCTGCTCAGTATCTAGATGACTGTAGTCCTTCACACTTACAAGAGCAGTTAGATAATATCTTTGGTCGGAAATATCTATTCAATGAAATAAATGGTGTAGTTTGCCTTTTACCCAAAATTTTTAATAACACTCCTATTATTACAACAAATTATGACAATATACTTAGTACTGTTTATCAACAATGTAATTACCCATTTTCTAATGAACTAAATGGGTTATACCTAGAAGACCTTTATAATAAATTTCTAGATAAACAAAATTTCTTATTAAAAATACATGGCACTTTTGATAAACCACAAAATAGAATACTAACAAAAAATGACTACGATAAACACTACAATGACCAAACTAGTAAATTAAAAAATTGTGTCGAAAGCTTATTTTCAAGTTCGCTATTATTTATCGGTTGTAGTTTAACTATTGATCGCTTAATTAACTCTCTAGCCGAAATTGTTCAAGAAAAAGGCAGTGAAAATCTACCTAGACATTATGCTTTTTTATTTTCAGATCCTGAAAAGGACGATGTGAATAGAATTAAAAGAAAAGAAGAATTAGCAAAATCTAATATTTTCCCAATATGGTATAACGGTGATCATAATGAAAGTATTGAAGCCTTGCTGGAATTATTAAATGATGGAGAACAATAAAATGCTCAACGAAAACGACATAGAACAACTCACTCTTCAGCGCCTGCAATCCCTCGGTTGGGACTATCGTTACGGTAAAGACTTGGCTGTTCATGAGGGCGAGTTTGCCCGTGGCGATTTGAGCGGCGTAGTCTTTGTTGAGCAACTGCGTAAGGCAGTGCGTAAACTTAATCCGCAGCTGCCTGAAAGTGCGGTTGATTCTGTGGTGAAATCGGCGACGAAAAGCGATATTGGCGACTTGGTGGTACGTAATCAGGCGTTCTATAAGCTGTTGCGTGATGGCGTGCGGGTGGAATATCAAGCTGATGGTGAGCAAAAAATCGAGATGGCGCGCTTGGTGGATTTTGAGCATGTGAAGAACAACCGCTTTGTTGCCGTCAATCAGCTGGAAATCCGCAGCCGTAAAGGGGGCAAACGGATTCCCGATATTATCGGCTTTGTGAATGGTCTGCCCTTGGTGGTATTTGAACTCAAAAATCCGCTGCGTGAATCGGCGGATTTGTTACAAGCGTTTAATCAGTTTTTGACTTATAAAGATGAGATTGCCGAACTGTTTGTTTACAATCAAGCCTTAATTATTTCTGACGACATTACCGCACGTTTGGGTTCGCTTTCAGCAGATTTCCAACGTTTTACACCGTGGAAAGTGGTCGATGAAAAAAATAAAAGTGCTCGATTATATTTTGCCAATGAGTTGCAAGACCTGCTTAATGGCTTGATGAAACCTGAGGATTTATTGGACTATATCCGCTATTTCGTCTTATTTGAACGGGATTCCAGTGGTAAAACCATTAAAAAAATCGCGGCATACCATCAATATTACGGTGTAAATGAGGCGGTGGCTTCCACCATTCGAGCAACTTCAGAAAAAGGCGACCGCCGCATTGGCGTAATGTGGCATACGCAAGGCTCGGGCAAATCGATTTCTATGTTGTTTTATGCCGGCAAACTGCTTGCGCAGCCTGAATTAAAAAATCCCACCATTGTGGTGGTCACCGACCGCAACGATTTAGACGGTCAACTTTTCCAAACTTTTTCTTCAGGCAAAGATTTAATCAAACAAACGCCGCAACAAGTGGAAGACCGAGAACAACTGCGCCAACTGCTCGCGCAAAATGAAGTGGGCGGCGTGTTTTTTACTACGATTCAGAAATTCGCCCTAAATGAGGAAGAAAGCCGTTTCCCTGTTTTAAATAAGCGCAGCAATATTATTGTGATCAGCGATGAGGCTCACCGCAGCCAATATGGCTTTACACAAAAGCTGCATAACGGCAAGTTTCAGGCTGGTTACGCCCGCCATTTGCGCGATGCGTTGCCTAATGCTTCGTTTATAGGTTTTACCGGTACGCCAATCAGCCTGGAAGATAAAGATACGCAAGATGTATTCGGGCGTTATGTGTCCATTTATAACTTGCAAGATGCAGTGGAAGATGGTGCAACCGTGCCGATTGTGTATGAAGCACGCCAAATCCGCTTAAACGAAAAAGAACACAATGAGCTATTCAAAGAAATTGATGATTTGCTGGAAGAGGAGCAATCCACTGCCCTGCGTTTACAGGAAAAATTGCTGGGTTCGCAGGCCCGCCTTGCCGATTTAGCCGCGGATTTTATGCAGCATTTTGCCAAACGCAATGAAGTGGTGGACAGCAAAGCGATGATGGTGGTTTCCAGCCGTCAAATTTGCGTGGATTTATACAATGAAATCATCAAACTACGCCCTGAATGGCATTCGGACAATATTAACGAAGGGGTGATTAAAATTGTGATGGCGGGTTCTGCTTCCGATGCGCCGGAAATGCAGAAACACGTTTACAGTAAACAGGAAAAACAAACGCTGGAACGCCGCTTTAAAGATCCGAACGATCCGCTGAAAGTGGTGATTGTACGCGATATGTGGCTGACGGGCTTTGATGCGCCTTGCTGTAATACGATGTATATCGACAAGCCGATGCAGGGGCATAACCTGATGCAGGCGATTGCGCGGGTTAACCGCGTATTCCGTAATAAGAGCCAAGAAAATGGCGGCTTGATTGTGGATTATGTCGGTATTGCCGAAAAACTCAAAGAAGCAACCCAGCAATACACCAATTCACAAGGCAAGGGCAAGCTGACGGATAGCGTGATTGATGTGTTCTTTAAAATGAAAGAGCATTTAGAGTTTGTCCGCAGCCTGTTTGCAACGCCGGTTGAAGGGAAAACCTTTGATGTTCAGACGGCCTTAGAAAAAGATAATCCGCATGATCTTTTGATGGCTATCCGTTTTGCCGCCAACCATATTTTAAGCCTCGATCAATTACCGTTTGATGGCAAAGCGCATGAGCAACATTGGTTTAATAAAAAAGAAACTGAGCCACGCAAAAAAGACTTTTTGGAAAAGGCGAGATTGGTGAAAAAAGGCTATATGCTGTGCGGCGCATTGGCTGAAGTTGAGCCATATAACCAAGAAATTGCCTTTTATGATGCTGTACGAGCAATACTAACGAAACGCTCCCCGGGGAAAAATCCAACGGAAAGACAGATTTTATTGAAAAAATTGGTCAACCAAGCCGTCTATTCCGAAGGCGTGATTGATTTGTTTGACCTACTGGAAAAACCGCAGCCACAAATTAGTTTGCTTTCTGAAGAGTTCTTACAAACCATCAAAAACAGCCCAACGAAGAATCTGTGGGTCAGCGCGGTGGAACGTTATTTGGCAAGCGAAATCAAAGCCAAATCAGGTGCAAACCTCACCTTGCAAAAAGACTTCGAGCAACGTTTGAAAGAAGCCCTAAATCAATACCACAACCACAATTTAAGCGTGGTAGAGATTTTGGATGAGCTCTTCAAAATGAGCCAAGACTTCCAAGAACGCTTAGCTTTAGGTGAAAAGCTGGGGCTGAAAAAAGAAGAACTTGCCTTCTACGAAGCCCTCGCCCAAAACCAAAGCGCCCGTGAACTGATGGGCGATGAAGTATTGAGCAAACTTGCCAAAGAAATTACCGATACTTTAAGACGCTCAGTTACCATCGACTGGCAATACAAAGAAGGCGTTCGAGCCAAAATGCGTATTCTCGTGAAACGAGCTTTACAGCGTTATAAATACCCACCGGATAAACAGGAAGAAGCCGTGAGCTATGTGATTAAGCAAGCGGAGGAAGTAGCCGAAGAATTACTGAGTGAGGCATAGCGTAGGATTTGGGGCAGTTTAACGGTTTCAGGTAAAATAACGCCAAATTCATCAACCGTTCAGAAAGCCGCCGCCATGTATTCACTCGTCCGCCCCATCCTGTTTCGTTTCGATGCAGAAAAGGCCCATCATTTCACGCTCAACAGTTTGCGTACCGCCGAAAAACTCGGCCTGCTGCCCAAGGTGGACAGCCACACCCGACCAACCGAGCTGATGGGTTTGCAGCTGCCCAATCCGGTCGGCTTGGCGGCAGGTTTGGACAAAAACGGCGAGTGTATCGATGCGTTTGCCGCTTTGGGTTTCGGCTTTATCGAAATCGGCACGGTCACGCCCAAGCCGCAGCCGGGCAATCCGCAGCCGCGCCTTTTCCGCGTTCCCGAACACCAAGGCATCATCAACCGCATGGGTTTCAACAACCACGGCATCGACGCGATGATCCGCAACATTGAAAACAGCCGCTTTAAAGGCATTTTGGGCATCAACATCGGCAAAAATGCCGTTACGCCGATTGAAAACGCGGCCGACGATTATCTGATTTGCTTGGAAAAAGCCTACGCCCACGCAAGCTACATCACGGTCAATATTTCCTCCCCCAATACGAAAAACCTGCGCGCCTTGCAAGGCGGCGACGAGTTGAGCGCATTGTTGGAAGCCTTGAAAAACAAACAGGCGCAACTGGCGGCCGCGCATGGCAAATATGTGCCGCTGGCAGTCAAAATCGCGCCGGATTTGGACGAAGCGCAAATCGACGACATCGCCCATGTGGTCAAATCCGTGGAGATGGACGGCATCATTGCCACCAACACAACCATCGATAAATCAAGCTTGGGCAGCCATCCGCTCGCAGGCGAACAAGGCGGCTTGAGCGGCTTGCCCGTACGCGAGAAAAGCAATCAGGTGTTGAAACTTTTAGCGGAACGCATTGACGGCAAGCTGCCGATTATCGGCGTCGGCGGCATCATGAACGGCGCGGACGCGGCAGAAAAAATCCGCTTGGGCGCCAGTGCGGTTCAGGTGTACAGCGGTTTGATTTATCGCGGCCCTGAGTTGATTAAAGAGTGTTTGGCTGCGTTGAAATAATACTTTTCCAAAAATAAGGCCGTCTGAAAGATTTCAGACGGCCTTTTGCTATGCTCTCATTCTTCAAACAGATTGCCTTGTGCCAATAAGGTTTTGACCGGTGCGAAATCGCGGCGGTGTTCCGGCAATACGCCGTATTGTTTCAACGCGGCCAAATGTTGCGCCGTGCCGTAGCCTTTGTGGCGGTCAAACCCGTATTGCGGATAGCGTTTCGCCAATTCATACATTTCTGCATCACGCGCGGTTTTGGCCAAAACCGAAGCGGCGGAGATTTCAATAATTTTGCTGTCGCCTTTGACCACGGCTTCGGCAGGGACATTCAAATCTTTCGGCACGCGGTTGCCGTCTATCCACACTTTGTCGGGTACGACCGACAGCCCCTCGACTGCTCGCTTCATTGCTGCCATGGTTGCGTGCAGGATGTTCAGTTGCAGGATTTCGTCGGGGTCGGCAAAGGCAATGCTCCATGCAACTGCCTGTTCCTTAATCATCTGCGCCAACATATCGCGCTTTTTTTCGCTCAGTTTTTTTGAGTCGGTCAAACCCGGCAGGTCAAAATGTTCCGGCAAAATCACTGCCGCCGCAAATACGCTGCCGACCAAAGGGCCGCGCCCCGCCTCGTCCACGCCTGCGCTTAAAACCGTCGCCATTTCTTCACCGCCTGTCTGATTCAAAGCCGCCATTATATCCGCTTGCGATAGAGAAATTCTGCAATAGTTCAAACCATTGGGGAACAGTTCAAATTTCATCTGCTTTACCAATCAGTTATAATTTACATCCCCACATACCCATACGTCTTACAACATGCCTGCCCAATCCGAACGCCTCCATTTTTCCGAACGCTGGCTCAACGCCTACGAACGCTACCGCTATCGCCGCCATATCCACGCCTTCCGCCTCGGCTTGGCAATCGTGTTTTCCACCCTGTTGGCCAAAGTCTTCCACCTGCAACACGGCGAGTGGATCGGCATGACCGTCTTTGTCGTCCTCGGCATGCTGCAATTCCAAGGCGCGATTTACTCCAAAGCAGTCGAACGCATGCTCGGCACGGCCATCGGTTTGGGCGTCGGTTTGGCCGTTTTATGGTTGAACCAGCATTATTTCCAAGACGGCGTTTTCTTCTATCTGATTATCGGTGCCGCCAGCGCAGTGGCCGGTTGGTCTGCGGTCGGCAAAAACGGCTATGTCGCCATGCTTGCCGGTTTGACCATGTGCATGCTCATCGGCGACAGCAGCCACCACTGGCTCGACAGCGGCCTGATGCGCGCCATGAACGTTTTAATTGGTGCCGCCATCGCCATTGCCGCCGCCAAACTCCTGCCCCTGCGCTCCACCCTGATGTGGCGCTTCATGCTTGCCGACAACCTCACCGACTGCGCCAAAATGATTGCCGAAATCAGCAACGGCAAGCGCATGACGCGCGAGCGTTTGGAACAAAACATGATTAAAATGCGCAAAATCAACGCCCGCATGGTCAAAAGCCGCAGCCATCTGGCCGCCACATCCGGCGAAAGCCACATCAGCAACAATATGATGGAAGCCATGCAGCATGCCCACCGCAAAATCGTCACCACCACCGAGCTGCTCCTGACCACCGCCGCCAAACTGCGCGCGCCCACGCTCAACGAAAGCGAAATCCGCCTGCTCGACCGCCATTTCAACCAACTCCAACGCGAGCTGCGCCTGACCGTCCGCCTCATCAAAGGCCACTACGCCCGCCGCATCCGCATCG
>ERZ773009.1885-NODE-1885-length-13930-cov-2.588685_pt1 | contig 13930 bp, 9 predicted proteins | sample MGYA00580663_ERZ773009 | MGnify/ENA primary metagenome ERZ773009 (study PRJEB29015, sample SAMEA2737969) | human oral metagenome | biome: human oral; feature: human-associated habitat; material: dental | place: China | collected 2026 ... | reverse complement strand
GCCACCTCCCCTCCATACTTTAGCACGATCTGCCCCTTTTCTCCCCCGGTCGTCCGCCGGGGGACGGACTTCATCCGGTCCTTCTCGTTAAAGGCCCTGAAGGAGGCGCGGGAAAACAAAAAAATTATAAAAAGACACGCCGCCATTTCCTCCGCTTCTTGTTATAATGAAAAGCGGTATGGTTTTGAGCCAAGGCAGGTTCGAGCTGAGATGGAAGCGGAAAATCAGGTCCTGAAAAAACAAGACAATCCGAAGGGAAGGCCGGTACGATGAACAAGGAAGCGCAAAACAAGGAAGAGTACGTTTACAAGCCCGCATGGAGGAGCTTCTGTCTGCACATTGCGGCGATGGTCGCATGTCTCGTGCTGGTCGCCATCGTCTCACTCAATGTCTCCATGGATGCCGCCTATCAGAAAGCTCTATGGGGGTTTTTCGTGCTGTTCGTCCTCGTCGTCTTCGGCAATATGTTCTTCAAGCGCATGGAGACCGCGCTGATCGTCCGTCCCGACGAGGTCGCCTTCGAGAAGGGCATCCTGAAGCGGGAGTCCATAGAGATCGGGATGCGCAGCATCCGGACCGTTCAGGTGACCCAGCGGATCATACAGCGCATTCTGAACGTGGGGGATATCGCCGTCGCCTCCTCCGGAACCGACAGCTACGAGATTCTTGTCGCCAACATGCCTTCGCCTCACGATATCCGAAACCAAATTCAGGAGCGTGCGCGTGTCGAGGGCAAACAGCAGGAGAACGGGGAAAGGGCCGGAGCGTAGCGGCAGGACAGCCGGCACGACCACCGTTTGGGGCGGACGTCGCCGGACCGGAGGACGAAACGAAGCCCGGGGCCGTTCAGGCCCCGGGCTTCGAGCAATTGGACGGACCGGACGCTTGCAGGGAAGGCGCCCCTGCCGTCACGCCTTCCGCACCGGCCATTGCACCTCGGTGCGCAGCTCCTCCGGCGGGACCTCGTGGGGGCTGTTCAGGTAGACGTTCCGCGCGCCGTCGGACCCCGCCACGGGCTCGTAGCCGTTCTCCTCCATCCAGTGCCGCAGCGCGGTGTAGGCGCCCTCCAGCTGGTCGTAGGGCCCCTTGTGCAGGGTGCAGGCCATCGCTCCGCCCGGCACCGTACGGACCTTCAGCCGGTCCGTGTCCGGGACGGGGTTCGTGAAGGACAGGCAGAATTCGACGTCGATGTTGTTGGGGTCGAACTCCTCCCCATAATAGATGTCGAAGCACTCGCCGCCGTAGGCGCTGCCGTTCTGTTCCAGGTGGCTCCAGAGCTCCGTGAAGGCCCGATGGCTCTCCTCCGATATGTTCTCCATCGTGATGATGCAGCGGTGCGTCAGCGCCCGGACGGGCGCCACCTCACGTACGGTGACCTCGTAGGACAAGAAAAACGCCTCCTTCTCCAAAGTGAGTTTTTCCAGAAGCTCCAGGTCCCTGTTTCCCTTCTTCAGGCGTTCCTGGAGCACCTGGCGGTGCCGGTCGAGGAATGCGGCGATCGCATCGGGGTCCCGTGCGCCCAGAAAGGCGCGAATCTCCTCCAGGGGCACGTCCAGCTCCCTCAGGCGTCGGATGCGCAGGGCCTCCACGAACTGTCCCGCGGAGTAGTGCCGATACCCCGTCGCCTCGTCCACCCAGACGGGCCTCAGGACGCCCTTCTCGTCGTAGAAGCGCAGCGCCTTCACCGAGAGCCTCGTCGCCTTGGAGAACTCCCCGATCGTCAGCAGATTGCCCATGGATCTCCTCCTCCCTTCGCACCCCGCCCTCATCCTCCGGCAGGAAGCATCATAGGGCCTCCCCCAGGGGGAGGGTCAAGCCCGCGGACCCTATTCGAACGTTCCCCTGGCCAGTACGCTGCCGTCCTTCATCATCACACGGCCCTTCGCCACCACGTGACGCAGGGCGTTTCGGTCGTCCAGGACCAGGATGTCGGCGTCGCGGCCCCTCTCGATACGCCCCTTGTGCGGCAGGGAGAGCTGGTCGGCCACGTGGCTCGTCGCCATGCCGACGGCCTTCTCCGGCCCCACCTCGGGGTCCTCCATCAACTCCAGGATGCAGGCCAGGACGGATTCGATGGGGCCGATGCCCATGCCTGCCAATTTGCCCTCCGCATCGAAGCGCGGCATGCTGCCGTTGCCGTCGGAGCTCAGGGTGATGCGCTCGGGGCTCACGCCGCCGGCCAGCAGGTGTTTTACGGCGCGACGCGTCGGGATGCCGAAGACGGGCTTTTCCCCGGGGGCCGCGGTGATGTCAAGGTTTCCGCCCCGAAGACCGTATTCTACGGCCCTCTCCAGAAGCGCTTCATTGCGCGAGACGTGGGTGGGAGCGAACTGCGCCAGGGGGATATCCGTCCCATCGACGGCCGCGAGCAGCGGCTCGAAGGCCGGAGCTTCCGATCCCATATGGACGCAGACCGTCCCGGCCTTACCGGCGAGCATCCCTCCGACGCGGGCCTCCGAGACGGCGCGGCGCAGTTCATCGACCGTGGGATGCGCGCTGCGGTGGTCCGACAGGGCAATCTTGAGTCCGATCACCTTGTCGATCAGACAAAGGTCGTCCATGACGCCGCCCGTCAGGGTCGGGGAGGGGAGGGCATAGCTGCCCGTCAGTATCCAGGTGCTCAGTCCCTCCTCCTCCAGGCCGCGAGCCTTCATCAGGAGGTCGCGCAGGCCCCGGCAGGTTCCGTCGGTCCCCGTGAGCCCCACCGCCGAGGTCACCCCGGCTCGGACGAATGCGGAGAGCTGGAGCGGCGGAGTTCGGTATCGGGGGCCTCCCTCGCCGCCCGCGCCGTTGAAGTGCACGTGGCGATCGATGATGCCGGGCAATACCTTTCCCCCCTCTGCGTCGAGCACCGTCACCTTGGGGCAGAGTCGCTCCAGGTGGAGCCTCAAGTCTTTGGCGGACCCGGCGGGATGGATGCCGGAGATTTTGCCTCCAACGACCGAGACCGTCCCCAGCCCGAGGGGGGCTGGGGAGAACAGGTCCGCGTTTTCGATCAGCAACATGGCGTCAGGCCTGTTCCTTCCGATCCGAGGGCCAGATGGCGATGCCGGCAAATCCGTAGAACCATGCCGTCAGGAAGCCCATGTAGCAGAGTACGGCCCATGGAGCGTATTCGGCGACGGAAACGCCCAGCACCGTGGACATGTAGATGCCGGCGGCCGACCAGGGGATCAGGGGGACTACGACGGTCCCGGAGTCCTCCAGGGTGCGGGACAGGACGCGGCGCGATATGTTCATCTCGTCGCAAAGATCCTTGTACATGGTGCCCGGGACAATCTCGCTGAGGTAGGAGTTTCCGGTCCCCAGGCCGGTCATGATGCCCGTCAGAGAGGCGGACATGACGAATCGCCCGCGGCTGTTTCCGATGAAGCTCGCGCGGAGCGATTCGCACAGGATGCGGAAGGTACCGGTGCACTCCAACTGTCCTGCGAAGAGGTAGGCGAAGAACACGACGACGACGGAACTGGACATGAAAGCCAGTCCGCCGCGGCTCAGCAGTTTGTCGAGAGCCTCGAGTCCCGTCGCAATCTTGGGGCCGGAGGCCATGAATTTGATCGTCGTTGAAAGGTCATAGCCCTGGAGCAGGGCCAGGGGGATGGAGACGGCGATGGCTACCCACAGGACGGGAAGGGTTGGATAGCGCTTGTAGGCCAGGGCCAGGACGACGAACGGGGGCACCAGGGCTATAGGATTCAGCCGGAACGTCGTCTCTATCGCTTTGATAATCGAGTCGACCTGCGACAGGTCGAGCTCTCCGGCGGCATGGGAGCCGGCGTAGGCATAGAGCCCCAGGCCGACCAGAAAGGCGGGGACGGTCGTCCAGAGCATGGAACGGATGTGATCCACCACCTCGACCTCGGCGACGGCCGCGGCCAGTACCGTTGTGTCGGAGACGGGGCTGAGCTTGTCGCCGAAGTACGCGCCGGCGACGATAGCGCCCGCTGTTGCGGGCAGGGAGACGCCCAGACCCTGTGCGATGCCGATGAATGCGACCCCGAATGTAGCCGCCGTTCCCCAGGATGTTCCGGTGAAACAGGAGGAGAGACAGCAGATGAGAAAGGCCGCGGGCAGGAAAACCTTGGGGCTCAGGATCTTGAGACCGGCAAAAATGAGGTAGGGGATGGTCCCGGAGGCCATCCAGACGGCGATCAGCGGCCCGACGGTCAGCAGGATCATGATGGCGCCCGTGGCTCGGGCAACCATGGGAACGACGCCCTTATCGAAGAGCTCGTCCCAGGAATAGCCATAACGGAAGCAGAATACCACGGTCGTGAACATCCCGCAGAACATCAGCAGGAGCGCGACGTCGAAGCCAAGGGCAAGGCGCCCCGTGACGATGATGAGCAGAATGGTGCCGAAGATCCCCAAGGCTCCCCCGAGTCCGATTTTCTCGGTTTTCACTGGTGACGAAGAACTGGACATTGACAATGCCTCCTTGAAAAATGGAAAAAACGGGAAATGTGACAGATATTGTCTGTATGCCGTCTCCCGCCGTTCCGACGGATGCCGGACGCGGCGTTTTTCATGTCCCTCCTTTTCCGCGCCGGTATTGGAACGCTCGAGATACGTCGATGCCACGGTACGGGCAACGGCGGAAGTTATGATATCATTTCGCCGGAAAATCTTTGACCGCTTGACGATTCATCGTCTTCGAGGAGGTGTTCGGCGTGGGGCTGCATGGGATGAGGTTTCCGGGCCTTCGTGAAAAAGCCGGGGGGTATGTTTCAAAATATGCTTCAAAAGGCAGGAGGGCGTCGGCAGGACGCGTTGCGATAACGGGGCTTGTCGTTCTCTTCCTTTTGTCCGCGTCGTCGGTTTTCGCCGCGTCGGAGGACTCCCTGCCCTCCTATCTGGTCGAGAAGTGGGGGAGCCTGACCGGAACGCTGTCGGACGCCCTGTCCCTGAGGGACAGACAGGAGAAGCTGCCGGCGTCCGCGTGGTTCGGCGCGGATCGGACCAGCAACGCCCGAAAGATCGACGAGCTGCTGGACCGAGCCCTGGAGATCCTGGTTCAGGGGCAGGCCGGAGACCTGCGGCGTCAGGCCCTGGAACTCCGGACGGAGATCCCGAAGCTGCGCCTGGAGGCGGACGGGCTTCGGAATCGGCGCATCTCGGCCCCGGAGAGCTCGCGCCTGCCCTGGGTCCGAACGCGGGCGAAGATCGACGAACGGCTCTCCGAGCTGGACGGGGAGATCGCCGACAGGGAGCGGGCCCTTTCGGCGGTCAATGCGCAGCTCGCCGAGGCGCTCCGCGGGCTGGGGCTTCAGCTGGACGACCGGCAGATAGACATTTTGCTGAGCTCCGTGACGGGGGACGACCTGCTGCAGAACGCCGTGGTCTTCGCCAACGTCAGGGTGGTGGTCGAGAAGTTGGCGGAGCTCTCCCGGGAGGACCGGGACAATCTCGAGGTCAACCGCCGCTACAGCGGCCTGTATCTGGTGCTGAACGACCTGTTGATCCACACTCAGGAGGAGCTGGTGCGGAGGATCGATGGGGAGTACAAGCCGCGGCTCGTCGAGATCGGGAGGGAGGCCGAGGCGCTGCGCAGGGAGGCCCTGGCCAAGGCCTCACAGACGGGCTACTCGGACGCGCAGAAAAAGTCCTTTGCCCTCAACGCGGAGTCCAACGCCATGACGCTGCGCGTCGCCGAGCTCTACATGCAGCTGCTGGATTCGCAGCGCAAGGGAATCTTGGACAACCTGGCCGACCTGCGGCGCAACCGCGACCTGGCCGAGAACACCTATCGGACGGTGCGGAGCTCCGGCGACCTGCGGAACCTCATCCGCTCGGGCCTCGAGCTGTTCGACTCCATCCACGCGCTCGCCATGCCGGAGATCCTTCCCTTCGAGAACGAGGCGATCCGCCGGGAGTTCGAGGAGATCAACAAGCGGCTCAAACGCTGAGATTCGGAGGGGAGGAGCCGTGTCCGACGGTTCATGAAAGCGAATGCCGCCTTCGACCGGGAGCGAGGCGGCATTCTTCTTTTTTCTGCGGGTCTCACGGCGTGGGGCTATACATACGTGTAGTCGTCGGGGGCCTGGAACCAGCTTTTTCGCCCGCTGTGCATGATAAAGCACAGGGCGGCCGTGATCAGATATCCGATGAAGAAGGGGGAGGAGGGGTATAGCCCCAGCTCCGCGTAGTGGATGAAGCCGAAGAAGGAGAGCGCCGCTCCGGCCAGGGCGACGATCCCCGCCTTGTCGAGCCTTTTGTCGATGATGAACACGGCGGCGGACCCCAGCAGGATGCCGATGATGATGGCGCCGGCCTTCACCGCCGGGACTCCGTTCCACATCACGCCGTTTTCGGCCAGAGCCTGCGTGACCTCGGGGCTGTAGCCCAGAAGCCCCGTCTCCAGGGTATGGGCCCATTTGTCCGCCGTGCCGACGGCCCCGGTGACCTGCGTGTAGAGGTAGTCCGCGACCGGCGGTACCATGGCCATGGCCACGCCCGCGTAGTGGCTTTTCCTGTTGTCCTTGAACGCCTGGGCGACCATGATGACGGCGCACCACAGAAACGTGATGGCGCAGATGGCGGGGGGCACCAGGTCGCTCAGGAAGGAGAAGAGGCCAAACACACCCGCCGCCCCCAGAACGAACCCCGAGATGATGGAGTACCCTATTCCCGCGCCGGTCCTTTTCAGACCCGCGTGTCCCAGCCACACCGTGTTGGGGATGACGCTGCCCCAGATGGCCCCGAACATGGTGCAGATGCCGTCCGCGAACTGGGCTTCACGCACGCTGTAGTCGTCGCCTGCGGCATTGGCGGCCTCCACGTTGTCCATCGTCTCGATGAAGTTGTAGATTTCGATGGGGATGATGATCGTCAGATAGGGGACCACCAGGGTGAAGCCGTCGATCAGGCCCCGCACGGTGGCGGCGGGGTTGGGGAGGTAGAGGCCGACGTCCTTGAAATTGAGGGAGGTGCGGCCCAGGCAGAGCGCATAGACGATCCCCCCCACGATGGCCACGGCCAGCGGGGGGATCTTCTTCGGGAAGAGGTAGCCTCCGAAGAGGCCGAAGAGGGCCAGAGCCAGGATGGGAAGGCCTATCAGCGGATCCCCGTAGACGTCAAATATCCCCTGGGTCGCCATCCAGATGAACCCGATGCCCGCCACCGTTCCCAGCAGGGCGGCCCGGGGGATGTACCGCTTCATCCAGGGGCCGATGATCCCCCCGAGAAACTCCACGAACCCCCCGATGAAGCAGGCCGCGACGGCGGCGGACCACTCGAGATAAGGGTCGTTCAGGGCGTAATGCAGGGGCGTGATGACGCCGAACAGGATGACGAACATCGCCGGCGTCGAGACCCCCGAGGGTAGCGCCGTCACGTCGGGATGCCCCTCCTTCCGGGAGAGGCGATAGCCCATAAAGGCGTAGTACAGCCCGCCCGCCAGAAGCCCGAGGGACATCCCCGGGATCACCCGCCCGAATATCAGTTCGGCGGGCCATCCCAGGGTGTTCAAGGTTGCGATGACGATGAGGTAGTTGACGATGTTGTTCGTGATGATGTAGGTCAGGCCGCCGATATCCCCCCGACAAAAGAGTGGAACCAGGCCTCCGTTCTTCTCCATTGCTCTTCCCCCCAGTTGGCGTTTTTTCCCCGCTGCATCGTTTCGGCTCCACGCCTCGGCTCCGGGCCGCCCGCACGGATCGTCGCGCTTCCGTTCCTCCGCGCTTCGGCCGGCCGCAGGCGGCCGAAGCGGCATGGAGCCGAGGACGCCGGTTGAATGGAAATCAGTCGGCCCTGTCGGCCTCGATATCGATGAAGTCGAATCGCGTCACGTCGAACAGCCCCATGTCCGTCAGCTTGATCTCCGGGATGACGGGCAGGGACATGAAGCACAGGGTCATGATGGGCTCCACGTCGGCGTTTACCCCCAGCTCCTGAAGCGCCGCCCGATGGAGCCGGCTCAGCCTCCGGTCGACCCATTCGCCGCTCTGGTCGCTCATGATGCCGCCGATGGGCATCGGCATGTTCTCCAGGACCTTGCCGTCGAGCGCCAGCACCACGCCGCCGTTCTGGGCCTTCAGCTGCTCCACGGCGAAGGCCATGTCGGCGTCGTTCGTCCCCACCACGATGATGTTGTGGGAGTCGTGGGCTATGGACAGCGCTACGGCCCCCCGCTTGATGCCGTAGCCCTCCAGAAGGGCAAGAGCGACGTTCCCCGTGTTCTTATGGCGCTCCACCACCGCCATCTTGACGATGTCCCGTTTGGGGTCGTAGACGAAATCGCCGTCCGCGCTCAGCGTCACGTCGGCCGCCTTCTTCCGGGTGACCACGCTGCCCGGGATGATGCCGATGACGTTGACCCGCCCGGAGGAGAGGCGCATCTTCAATCTTTTCTCCGAGAAGTCCTTCAGGCGTATGCTCCCGGTGACCGACGCTATGCTGTGGTGCCTGACGGGGGGAAGGTACTTCCCCTCCCGCGCGACCTCGACCCCGCCGATGAGGACCCGGCGCACCTTGAAATGGGACAGGTCGTCCAGCAGCACGATGTCGGCGCGCAGTCCGGGCGCGATGGCCCCCCGGTCGTACAGGCGGAAGCATTCGGCGGCGTTCAGGGTCGCCATGCGGATGGCGGTGACCGCGTCCAGCCCCTCCTCCAGGCAGATGCGCAGGTGGTCGTCCAGGTGCCCCAGCTCCAGGATGGTCTTGGGCTGGCGGTCGTCGCTGCAGAGCAGGCATCGCCGGCTGTTCTCGGGGGTGACGCCCTTGATGAGGTTGCGCAGGTCGTGGCACGCCGATCCCTGGCGCAGCAGGACGTAGATCCCCCGGGCGATGCGGTCCCTCAGCTCCTCGACCGTGCTGCATTCGTGGTCCGTGTGGATCAGGGCCGCCGCATAGGCGTTGAGCTCGAGGCCCTTTACGGAGGGGCTGTGTCCGTCGATCAGCTTTCCGGCAGCTTTCGCGGCCATCAATTTGTCCAGGATGCCGTCGGCCGCCGAGATGACACCGGGGTAGTCCATGAACTCCCCCAGGCCGAGGATGCGGTCGTCGGACAGCGGCTTTTCCATCGCCGCCGCGTCGATGACGGCCCCCGCATGCTCGAACGGGGTGGCCGGCACGCAGGAGGGCAGCATGTACTTGATGTCCAGGCTCGTCCCCTCGGATGCGTCCAGCATGTAGTCCAGCCCCGCGAGCCCGCAGACGTTCACGATCTCGTGGGGGTCCGCGATGATCGTGGTGGCGCCGTGAGGGACCAGCAGACGCCCTATCTCCTCCGGGCTGACGTAGGAGGACTCGATGTGGATGTGGCTGTCGATGAACCCCGGGGCCGCGTACAGCCCCGTTCCGTCGATCTCCTCGTTTCCCCGGTAGCTCCCCACGCCGGCGATGATCCCCCCGCAGACGGCGATGTCCCCCTCGGAGACGATGCCGCTGTAGACGTCGACCACCTTGCAGCCCCTGATCGCCAGGTCCGGGGCGACGCGCCCCGCGGCCGTGTCGATCAGCCTTTTGAGTTTCGCTTTATCCATGACGGCACCTCCCGAGTCACTCGGCCCTCAGGGCCAGGATAGGGTCGAACACGTCCAATGCGTGGACGTCCACCGGCCCGACGTCCGTGATGGCGTAGTCCGGAATGGCGGTGATGGGCAGGAAGAACATGTACATCAGCGGGTCCGGAAGGTCGCAGCCCAGCGCCGCCGCAGCGGCGTTCAGCTCCCGTTCCCGCACCGCGATCTCCTCGGGCTCCGCATCGCTGCAGATGCCCCCCACGGGCAGGGGGAGAAAGCCCAGTATCTCTCCGTCCGCCGCCAGGACCTGGCCGCCGCCGTTCCGGATCAGATGGTTGACCGCAAGGCTCATGTCCTCCGCGCTCACCCCCATGACGACGATGTTGTTGTCGTCCGGCGCACAGGAGGACGCCATCGCCCCCTTTTTCAGCTTCCATCCGGAGCAGAAGGCCAGCGACCGGTTCCCGTTGCGTCCGAAGCGTTCGAGCACGGACACCAGGGCGACGTCGTTTCGAGGGTCCGGGCGGACCACTCCGTCCTCCACCTTCAGGGTTACGTCGCGGCGCACCCGGACGAAGGGGCCCTTCACGTCCATGGACAGCACGTCGGCCTCGCCCCGGTCCACCCCTACCCGATACTCGAAATCCGCCGGCGTGGTGAGGGCGCGCTTCAGCGTCCCGCTCAGCGCGGCAGTGCGGGGGGGAGCCTTCAGCTCGTATTGCATCTTTTTGTCCTCGGCCGCCACGCGGCCCCCCGCGATGACGGTCCGCACCACGAAGGTATCCGGAGCGTCCACCAGGAGGATATCCGCCAGGCGTCCCGGGGAGATGGAGCCGACCAGGTGATCGATGCGGTACGCCTCCGCGCTGTTGATCGTCCCCATTTGTATCGCGGTGACGGGGGGGACCCCCGCGGCTATGGCCAGCCGCACCACGTTGTCCAGATGCCCCTTGCTCAGGACGTCGGTGGCCGTTACGTCGTCCGTACAGAAGCTGACCCGGCGCGCCAGGGCCGGATTGACCTCGGTGACGGCCCGTATGTTCTCGGCCAGGAAGTGCGTCACGGAGGATTCCCGGATCAGCATGTGCATCCCCTTGCGCATCTTCTCCACCACTTCCTCGTGGTCGTAGCTTTCATGGTCCAGCCGCACGCCGCCGCACAGGTACCCGTCCAGTTCCTTGCCCCGGGCCATGGGGGCGCATCCAAAGACGGGCAGCCGGTTCCGGAAGGCCTCGGCGATGGCGCCCAGGGTGTCCTCGTCGCCGCCGGTCACGAATTCCCGAACCGTCTCCCAGACCCCGTAGCACTCGGGCCATTTCTGGACCTCCGCGTGGACTTCCCGGTTGAAGTTGAAGTCTATCGTGGATTGAGGGACGGTATAGGGCGTGCGGTAGGGCGCTCCCCAAAACACCCTCAGTGGAACGCCCCTGATTTCCTCGAACACCTCCCGCAGCCCCTCGAGGCCCCCCACCGAGATGTATTCGTCCAGGCCCGAGACGATGCTGGTCGTGCCGCAGGGCACCACCGCTTTCGCAAAGCCGGTGATGCTCAGTTTGCTGCACTCGCTGTGGATGTGCCCGTCGATGAGCCCCGGGACCAGATACCTGCCGGAGGCGTCGATGATCTGCGTCCCCGGGCCGACGTGCATGCCGACGTCCGCGTCCACGGCCACGATCGTGTCCCGGAAGATGGCCACGTCGGCGGGGTAGATCTCCCCCGTCATGACGTTGACCAGGTTTCCCCCCCTGACGACGGCATCCGCCGGAATTTCGCCCTTCCCCGCCCTTACGAGGAGCTTCAGGTTCTCGATATTTCTCTCCAAGATATCTCCCCCGCTTTTCTCGTTATCCCGGCCCCGCGTTCCCGAACCTGCCGGGGCCCGTGTCTCAATCCCGACACCTGCCGCAGCCGAATGCGCTTTGCGTCCGACGCTCACCGCCTGCGCTTCAGCTCCGCGGCCAGGCGCTGCATCTCGGCCATCTCCTCGAGGGACGCCATGCGGCGCTTCATCCTCGCGTCCAGAAGGCGCAGGCGCGCCTCGTCCCGCCGCCGCAGCAGGCCCGCGAGAACGAGGTCCCAGAGGTCGGCGTCGGCGTGCTCCAGCTCGTCGCAGAAGGCGTCCCCACGGGCGATGAGCGCCGGGGGAAATCGGTCGCCGATAGCGAGCCAACGGGCCTCCAGCGGTGCGGGGGACTCCATGAGCACCGCCAGGACGACCTCCTTGACCCGGTCGTCGGAGAGAAGCGCGAGCAGGTCCTCGGGGCGATTCGTGCGGCGGCAATCCTCCCTGCGCCACAAAAGCGAGCAGAGCGCGGCCTCCAGGGGGTCGAGCTCGGGAGGCCGTGGGGCACGGACGTTCCCGCCGGGTGGACCCTCCGCGGGGGCCTCCCTCCTGTCCGCCCCACGCCCACGCCGAAACGCCTCCAGCTCGCGCCAGAACTCGTGCGGATAGAGGCCCAATGCGCCCGCCAGCTGGGGAACGCTGGGGGCGAGCGCCGAGGGCTGGAGCTGGGCGAGTCCTCCGAACAGGGACTCCACCCCGCTGCGCCGGGTCTCGGGCCGGTCCAGCAGGGGCTGCACCGCGGCCAGGTGCTGGAGCACCAGAGGCCGGGCCTTCTCGAGGGCCTCCTCGAAGAGCTCCCCGCCTCTGGGGGAGGAGAGCAGCTCGTCCGGGTCCTTGCCGGACGGGATTGTGATCACTTGGACGTCCAGCCCCAGCCCCTGCAGGACGTACATGCCCCTCAGGGTCGCCTCCTGGCCGGCCGTGTCGCTGTCGTAGCAGATGCAGCAGCGGTCTCCGAAACGTTTCAGAAGCCGCGCCTGCTCCTCCGTCAGGGAGGTGCCCAGCGAGGCGACAGCCTCGGCATAGCCGTTCAGGTGGAGTCGAAGGGCGTCCATGTATCCCTCCACAAGGATGGAGCGTCCCTTTTCCCGGATGGCGCTCCGGGCCTCGTGGAGCAGGTAGAGGTTCCGGCGCTTGCTGTAGACAGCCCCTTCGGGGCTGTTGATGTACTTCGCCCCCTCGCCGTCCACGAGCCTGCCGCCGAAGGCGATCACGCGGCCCGCGACGTCGCGTATGGGAAAGGTCAGACGCCCCCGGAAACGGTCGTAGACCCCGCCGCGCTGGCCCTCCAGGACGAGCCCCGCGTCGAGCGCCTCGTGGTCCGTTACGCCCGCGCCCCTCAGATGGCGGGACAGGGAGTCCCAGGAATTGGCGCTCCAGCCCAGGGCGAATCGAGCGGCGTCATTCATGGTGAGGCCGCGGCGAGCCAGGTAGGCCCGTGCCGCTGCGCCCTCGGGGGCGGTCAGGAGGGAGCTGAAGAACTTCCCCGCCAGCTCCAGGACCTCGTACAGGTTGCCGGAGGTCCTCCGCCTGGGCTCGGAACGGGTCAGCTCGACGCCGGCACGGCCGGCCAGGAGCTCCAGGGCCTGGCGGAAGTCCAGCCCCTCCGTCTCCATGACGAAGGTGAAGACGTCCCCGCCGCGTCCGCATCCGAAACAGTGGTAGTTCTGGCGCTCCTGAGAGACGTGGAAGGACGGAGTCTTCTCGTCGTGGAAAGGACAGAGCCCCAGATAACCTCGGCCCGCCCGGTGGAGCCTCACCCGGTCGCCGATGACCTCCAGGATATCCAGCCTTTCCTTGACCCGTCTGACGTCGTCATTCTGCACGCTGCACTGAGCTCCTTGTTAAAATTCGATAGAAACTTGATATAGAAACTTGATATCGACAGCAACAAAAAAGGGAGGGCCCGGGACCCTCCCGCATTATAACGCTTTATCGGCCAATTCACGTCCGCCGATTGCCTGTTTTACTGAATAGTCGCATGTTTTGCCTCGAGTCGCCCGCTTCGCCGAACGGCGGCAACCGATAAAGCACCGCTTTTGGGGCACGGCCCGCTACGCTTCGCTGATTTTTTGCTTATGTGCCGCCGTTTATAAGCGAACGACACCGCTTACCTGAACAGGGGCGCCAGCACCAGCGCGACCACCGTCATCAGCTTGATGAGGATGTTGAGGCTCGGGCCGGCGGTATCCTTGAAGGGATCGCCCACCGTGTCGCCAACGACCGCCGCCGCGTGGTTGGCCGAGCCCTTGCCGCCGTGGTTGCCCTCCTCGATGAATTTCTTCGCGTTGTCCCACGCGCCGCCCGAGTTGGCCATGAAGAGCGCCATCATGACGCCCGTCACGATGGCCCCGCCCAGAAGTCCGCCCAGCGCCTCCTTGCCCAGGATCACGCCGACGACGACGGGGGAGAGCACGGCCAGAAGGCCGGGGATGACCATCTCGATGAGGGCGGCGTGGGTGGAGATGGCCACGCACTTCTCGTACTCTGGCTTGCCGGTCCCCTCCATGATCCCCGCGATGTCGCGGAACTGGCGGCGGACCTCCTCGATCATCGCCTGGGCCGCACGGCTCACGGCCTCGATGGAGAGCGAGCAGAACAGGAAGGGCAGCATGCCACCCAGCAG
>ERZ773009.1884-NODE-1884-length-13930-cov-9.938667_pt1 | contig 13930 bp, 11 predicted proteins | sample MGYA00580663_ERZ773009 | MGnify/ENA primary metagenome ERZ773009 (study PRJEB29015, sample SAMEA2737969) | human oral metagenome | biome: human oral; feature: human-associated habitat; material: dental | place: China | collected 2026 ... | reverse complement strand
AGCGCGCTTCCATGGCATGGAAGAGGTCAGGGGTTCGAATCCCCTTAGCTCCACCCACACACAAGGCTCTCAGTGGCCTTAGCGCCGTCAGAACTCAGCCCGTGATACGACGCAGCACCCGGGAGTAGCCTACGGCCACCGGCTTTCTCACGAGCGTTGCCAGGACGTCCGGCACACCGCGGACGCTGAAGTCTTGTTCCCAGTGGAGACGGCTTCCGGTGCCCACTGCCTCGATGCTCGCGTGGATGGTGCCGGTGAGTACCGGTCCGGTCTTGATGATGACCGCGTAGTTCGGTGGCTGCCACCTGTTCACGAGCATGTGATCGTCGAACCGCAGCGGGCCCAGAGCGGTACGCGCCACGAAATGGCTTCCTGCACGCAAGGCGGAGCCATCGTCGCTGCTCACCTTGGTGAAGGGCACTGCCGTGCTGTGCCGCGACAGTTCCCACAGTTTTCTCCATAGCTCTTCGGGTGGCAGGGCCGATTCAAACTCCACCACGAACCGTGTCATCCCGTGGACACCCACCTCAACCACGTTCAGGCCTGGCATCGGCTGCGGATGCCGCACTTACTTGCTGGTGAGCGGCCAGCGCCTCGCGTCGCGACTCGGCCAGGTTGACGACAGGCACGATAGGCCGATCGAGTCCCGCCGGGATCCAGCGCTCGACATAGCAGCTGCGCGGGTCGAACCGGGAGCGCTGGAGTTCAGGGTTGAAGATGCGGAAGTAGGGCGCAGCGTCCGCGCCGCTGCCGGCCACCCACTGCCAAGAGACAGGATTGATGGCCTCGTCTGCGTCCACGAGAGTGTCCCAGAACCACTGCTCGCCGTCTTGCCATGGCTGGAGCATGTTCTTGGTGAACAGCGATGCAGCGACCATGCGCACCCGGTTATGCATCCAGCCTGTCTGCCACAGTTGCCACATTCCGCCGTCGACGAGGTCGATGCCGGTGCGGCCGTGTTGCCAGGCCCGCACCAGGTGGTCGTCGGGATGATAGGGGAACTCCTCGAAGGCTGGACGCATGGGGGTGTCCTCTAGATGTTCGCGGTGGTGGAGCAGGTGCCAACAGAACTCGCGCCAGTAGAGTTGCCTGGTCCAAGCGGCGATATCCTCGCCCGCGGCCGTGCTGCTACGGGCTGCGGCCAAGGCTTGGCGCGGCGATAATTCCCCGCACCGCAGCCTCGGAGAGATTCTGCTGGTGGATGTTTCCTCCCCGGGCAGGTCACGGCGTTTGGCATAGCCGGGCAACCAGCTGTCGATGGCGTCCAGTTGCCGCCGGGCTGCCAACTCACCGGGCTCCCAGTGCTGTTCGAGGGTGTCTTCCCACCACGCGGCGCCGTTGTCAAGCAAGCCAAGGTCCTCCAAGTTCTTCAGGACACCGTCCTGACGCAACGTGGCCAGGGCTGTGGCTGCACCGTCCGGCCCTTCGACCGGTGAGGGCTCGGGCAGGAGGGGACGGAGGGGCAGGTCGGCTACGGCGTGGCTGAAAGGTGTGAAAACTTGGTAGTGGGAGCCGCTGGCCGTCCTCATCAGCCAGGGTTCGGCGAGCAGGCTGCCGGGATGGCTGTGTACTTCGGTGCGGGATTTCAACTCTTGCTTGATGGCGGCGTCCAATCGGCAGGCTGCCGGGGCGTAGCGTCGTGTCCAGTGAACGACGGTAGGTTGCAAGGCGTCCACGACTTGGCGCATGACGTTCGCGGCATCACCCCGGGCGAAGACGAGTGGAATGCCAAGGTCTGCAAGCCGCGGTGCCAGCTGTTGCAGGCTGCGGTGGTACCACCACCGGGTGGCCGCACCGAGCGGGCGCGGGCCGTGCCGATTGTTGTCTTCATCGGTCCTGCGGGTTTCGTGGATCCACAGTGCGACCACGGGTCCATGTGCTCCCGTGCAGGCGGCCGTCAGGGCGGGGTGGTCAGCCAGACGGAGGTCGTCGCGAAGCCAGATCAGTGTGGTCATCGATGGTCCTTGAGAGGGTTCAGTGTAAGAGTTGGCCGGCGATCTTGTTGGCGAGGGGTGGGAGGGTCATCGGCTGCTGCTCTCGATCAAGGAAGGGGTCCACCCAAACCTGGGCGCAGAGTGTTGTGTTCATGCACTTTATCGTCGTTGGTAATCGTACTTGACAGGCGACTGGTGCCACAAGATCCGTTGGCCCTCTGGTGATGGGGCGCCTGCTGGACGAGGGCTGGTCAATGCGGGTGCTGGTCCGCGACGCGTCGAAGCTGGAGGACTCTGTACGGCAGCGCGTTGAGGTGGTCGAGGGCGGCGCTGAGTCGGACGAGGACATCGCTCGCGCCATGGCGGTGGCCAAGGTGGTCTGGTTTCCGATGTACTCAATGGGCGGCGGAGTTCCGACCGCGGCCATCCAGGCCGTCGCAGCAATCGTGCGGCGAGGTTGAGTCACAAGGTGCGCTCCTGGCACACAGGTGTGGTAGCTTGGATCAACTTCGGTCTTGATGAGGGCACCATGAGGATCGTCCTGAGTTTCATAGCACAACAGAGAGGGGACCTCTGATGACCGTCGTGCCCGTTGCGCTTGTTGCTGGCGGTTCGCGTGGCCTCGGACTGGAGATTGCTCGCCAGCTTCATCGGCGTGGCCATCACGTAGCTTTGTGCGCTCGTGATGAGGCTGCTCTACAGCGTGCAGCGTCCGAGTTCAAGGAACGTGTATCCATCCATGTCATGGACGTCACTGACCGCGAGGGCGTGCAGCGCGTGGTCAACGAGATTTCGAATGGCTACGGCCCCATCGAGGTGGCGATTCACGTGGCCGGCATCATTCAGGTGGGGCCTGCCGCAGACGTAGAACTGGAGCACTTCGATCAAGCGCTCGACATCATGGCCAAGGGGCCCATCAACGTGGCGTGGAGCGTTCTTCCGTCGATGCGGGAGCGTCGTCGTGGACACATCGGCGTGGTCGCCTCCGTGGGCGGCGTCGTGAGCCCGCCCCATCTCCTGCCATACTCCACAGCTAAGTTCGCAGCTCTGGGTTTCACTGACGGGCTGGCCGCTGAGTTGGTGGGCACCGGAGTAACGGCGACGAGGATCGCGGTGCGCCCACGGGACGGCCGCGCCCGAGCGGTCAGATGTCCAGCACCTCAACGGCAGAGGTTGTCAGGGCGGCTTCCACTCGCTGGGCGAGGACGGAATCCGCCTGCGAGAGGTCCTCAACGTCGGGATAGACGCTCAGGGTCCTGTCTCCGACAACCCAGAAGTCGCGACTCCACGTCTTGGGGTCGGACCACATATCCTCCTGGTTGGACCATTCCGGCAGCGTTCTGTGAACCTTCGTCGCCACCGCCAGCTGGCCTTTCGCTGTGAGGTAGACGGTGTCGATGCGCGTCCCCTCGGGATCGGGTCGCCTCAGGCGCACCACGCGTCGACCAGCGAACGTGACGCGGCGATCCACGCCATCCGTCGACAGCTTGAGTTCAATCTCCTGAAAGCCATCGGTGAGGCGGCGATGCTTGTTCACATAGTCGCGAAGAGCCTCAACGATTGCAGCCGAGAGGCTTCCCGCGATTGTTCCCGCCTCAGAAAAGAGGCTCACGTCGCTGTCTGATACGTACACGTTACGAGTAGGCATGTACATAACTATACGCATATCGACGCGAGTGTCAAGAGCGACGAATGACCAACCGACCGGTCACTGTGGGTCACCCGTGCGCGATGCTGGGCGCGCGTACAGGATCGAGGGAGAAGAGCCTACACCGCGGCATTTGTACACAATCTTGTCCACAGTTGTGAATAAACTGTGTCGGCTGCCATCCAGAAGGTCGGTCAGAGAAACGGAAACTGACCCGACAGTGCGGCACAGAGCCACCGACACTCGAGGGTGCGACGACCGCAGCGCGGCGCCCCCTGCCGCCCGCGCGGGGACAGAGAGAGGCGCCCGGAGCCAACCGGCTCCGGGCGCCCTCACACCGATGCACGGGGCGCTAACGGGCCGTTCTCAAGGCCTGCCGCCCCAGCATGAAGGGAGCAAGGATCATGGAGGAACCCAGGCCCACTCCGAAGCCTCCGAGCACGTCTGTCACCCAGTGCACGCCCAAGTAGAGGCGCGTCACCGCAATGAACGCGATGATAGCGATCGCGGCGACCCACAGCAGGTGGCGGATACGGCGCCCGAAGCGCGTCATCGTCAAAACCAGGACCAGCGAGATGACAAGCGCGGTGACGGCGGTTGCGTGACCCGACGGAAACGAGTAGGAGTCTTCCGAAATGAGCCAGAACGACTGATCGGGGCGCGCACGCCCGTCGATGTGCTTGATGATGTAGCCATTCACGCCCGACAGGGCCACCGAGCACAGGATGTACAGGGCGTGCATGACCTTCTTCACGAGCCACCACACGACTAACGCAATCACGAGCGCCAGCACAACCGCGCGCTTGGGATCAAACGCCCACGACACGCCCGCCATGATCGAGTTCATCGCGGGGGTGCGGGCATCGATGAAGTCCGACCACACGGCCGTATCGACGGGAAGGGGACCGTGCAAGAACCCGCCGAAGACGGCAACCGCCACGACGATGACGGCCCCTGCAATGGCGGAGGGTGACAAGAAACGACGAGCAATCATAAGGAAAAGCCTACCGTAGTGTCAGTCGTTCGCGCCGTGCTCGTACATCCACCTGCCCGCGCGACGGCTAAACCGTGATCGCTCCCGCATGCTCCCGGTTTCGCCCGTACGCTGGTCCCTCCAGGAGGCCACGAACGTGACGGTTCCCTCCTCGTCGTCGATCCCTCCGGCCTCGGCCCCGAGGATGCGCAATCCCGTCCACTGCGTGCCCTCCACCCAATAGGGCGGGGCGGGCCGAGTGCGCGGATGCCACGTGCGAAACAGGTAGTCTTCGTCCCGCAGGGCAAACGCCGTGTAGCGCGAACGCATGAGTGCCTCGGCGGTAGGGGCGGCCTCGCCGTCCAGATAGGGTCCGCAGCACTGCGACAGGTGCAGGCCGGAGCCGCACGGGCAGGTACGAGGCCGGGGCGCGCCAGCGCTCGCAGCGCCGGGGGCAGCGGGGGAGGAGCTCACGCCCGGTCGCCCACGGAGGCGAGCCAGCGTTCGGCGTCCAGAGCCGCGCGACACCCCGAGCCGGCTGCCGTGATGGCCTGACGATACGTGTGGTCCACGGCGTCACCGCAGGCGAAGACACCCTCAACCGACGTGCGTGTCGACGGCTCGTCGACCGTGATGTAGCCGGCCTCGTCGAGGGCCACCTGGCCGCCCAGGAAGGCCGTGCGCGGCAGATGGCCGATAGCCACAAACACGCCATCCACGTCGATCTCGCGCGTCGAACCGTCGACGGTCGAAGCCAGCCGCAGGCCCGTCACGGACTCCTCGCCCAGCACCTCGGCCACGGTTGCGTTCCATTCGAAGGAGATCTTCGGGTTATTCAGCGCGCGTTCGGCCATGACGCGGGAGGCACGCAGCTCGTCGCGGCGGTGCACCACGACGACCTCGGAGGCGAAGTTCGTGAGGAACGTGGCCTCCTCCATCGCCGAGTCTCCGCCTCCGATGACGGCCAGTCGCCGGTCCTTGAAGAAGAAACCGTCGCAGGTCGCGCAGTACGAAACCCCGCGCCCGGAGAACTCCTCCTCGCCGGGGACGTTCATGTGGCGGTACTCCGAGCCGGTCGCCAGGATGACCGCACGAGCGTAGAAGACCTCGTCCTCGGTGGCCACCGCCTTGACGGGGCCCTCCAGATTGACGGCGAGAACGTCCTCGTACCGAATGTCGGCCCCGAACCTCTCCGCCTGCGCACGCATGTTGTCCATGAGCTCCGGTCCCTGAATGCCCTCGGGGAAGCCCGGGAAGTTCTCGACCTCCGTGGTGTTCATCAGGGCGCCACCGGCTGCCAGCTGACCGGCCAAGACGAGAGGGTCCAGGCCCGCGCGCGCCGTGTAGACGGCCGCCGTGTAACCGGCGGGACCCGACCCGACGATGACGACCTCGTGGACGGTCGCGCCCTCGGGAACCTCGGTAGACGGGACCTCAACCGCGGCGGCCTCGGCGGTGGAATCGGCGCTCTCGGCCGTCACCAGGCCGGGAATCGTCACAAAAGACATGCGTACCCTCCTTCAGGGTTACTCAACTGTAAGCTCGGAGATCCACGCCCAGTTGCGCCCGTCCTGGCCCTTGGGCATCGAACGGAACTGCAGGGCGATCGAGTCAGTCTCGATCGGCGTGGGCAGCTTGATCGTCGTCGTTGGGGACAACGCGGACGTCGCCACTTCTGTTCCGCCGCGAGGGTTGGACGGGTCCGTGACGTTGCGCACCACGATCTCGCCGCCGGACGTGGCCGGGTCCATGGTGAGGGTCACCGACGACACGGTCGCCTTCTTCTGTAGCTTCACGACAATCGTCACCGCGGTCTCGTCACGGAACTGATTCATGTCGAACCAGCGCGAACTCCACGACGTCGACGGGTTGGCGTCGATCATGTTGATGGCCCGATCCGGGTGATCGCCGTCGTCGTTGTTCCACGACAGGACCTGAACCGAGGAGATCACCGGCGTGACGGTCGCCTCCGGCGGAGGGGTCGTCGTCAGGTTGGGAGCCGGTTCGTCGTCGGACTGCTGCGTGGAGGTGCCCGCGAGAAGCGACTGGGTGAGATCCAGGTCGGTGACCGGGCGCGTGGCCATCCACGGACCCCAGATCGCGCCGATCAGGAACAGGACGACACCGAAAATGAGTGCGGGTCGCGTCGGGTCAATGAGCTGTGACGCACCGGTTGAGGGAGCCTGGTGTGGCTCCGGAGAGGTGGCCGCCGCGGCGCTGGCAGCGGGGGCGACGGGAGCCATGACCTCGGTCGGCCCATCGCTGGGCGGGGCGGGAATGGGAGCCTCGCGCAGCGGACGCACGCGCGGGATCTGGTGGGTCGAGGGGGCGTCCTCCCGGGGAGTCGGGTGAGGATAGTCCTCGGGATTGACCTCGCCGCCGCGCTCGTATCCGCTGGCCGCGGGCTGCGTCGGAGGGGGAGCGATGGGGAAGGCCGTCGCGTGAACGAGCGCTTCGTCCGACGAGGCCTCGATGGGCTCGATGCCGTACTCGGCGAGCGAGGCGGGGATCTGCGCGCCCGCGCCTTCCTCGCGCGCGTCGGAAGCGAATGGCTCGTCGGGAGCCGGGATCGGGGGAGTATGCGCAGATGCCCCACCCGTCGAGGCCTCCGACGGTGACGGCTGCGGAATGGGTTGAGCGGAGAGCACCTCGTCGAAGGAGGGCAGGTCCTTCTCCTCGCCGGTACGTTCGGGCGCGGGGGCCATTGTTTCCTCCGTCTCCTTGGGTGTGTGTGCCGCCATTATCGCAGTTGCGTCCTGGGCTGGCGCGCAAGAGGCTGTCAGGATGTTCACCACAGCGGCTGGCACGCGCAGGCGCGCCAGGAGGGGACGCATCATCGTCGCGGACTCGCGCGGGGCGGCGAACCGCAGGACGAGCAGGTACACGAGGCCGGTGACGAGCGAAACAACGGCGAGCTTGATTGCTGCGAGAATCATGCGTGCCAGTGTCGAGTCCACACCGGTGTGAACCCCGAGAAGCCACAGCGCAGCGAAGCCGACGATCCCGGCGGCCACGGCCGCACCCACATAGGAAGCGTAGGAGCGCAGAAGTCCCGCGCGGTCAACAAAGCGGTTCTCGCGCGAGACCCACACGACGGCGATGACGCCCTGGGTGAGTCGGCAGGCGGTCTCGCCGAGCGCGGCGGCAACGACCCACCAGCGCTCACCGGTCAGGGCGAAGAGCGACCAGCCGACGATGACCTGGATGATCGTTGGCCCGATGCCCATGAGGAACACGGGCTTGACGTCCTCGTAGGCGAAGAAGACGCGCTGGCTCATGAGAACCATGCCGGTCGACGCGACGCCCGGCATGAGGGAGGCGAGGACGAGGGCGTAGGCCGTGACCGCCTGGGGATCGCCGCCCTTGGCGGCCATTGCGATCTCCATCATCGGCACCGAACCGGCCATCAAAATGGCGGCCGCCACGAGCGTCAGGGAGGTGATCGTGCGCACGCCCAGGTGGTAGCTGTCGGCCACCGCGCGGTCGTCCCCGTCGGCGACGGCACCGGCCATGCGGGTGAAGATCGCCGTCGTCAGCGAGACCGTGATGAGGGACTGGGGAACCATGAAGATCATGAACGCGGTCGAGTAGGCGAGGATGCCCACGACTCCCCCCTGGGCACCGTTGCGGCCGATGAAGCCGTCCGCCATGGCGGCCAGGTTGTTCGTGGACAGGACGCCGACCTGAGAGACGCCGAGCGTGGCGAACGTCCAGCCCGCGACCTTCGGCATTGACCCGAAGGAGGTGCCGCGGAAGTGGAAGTCCGGCGTGAAAGACACGCCCGCGCGCCTCATCGGCCACAGCAGGCACAGCGCCTGACAGATGACGCCCAGCGTCGCCGAACCGGCGAGGACCCAGAACTGCGCGCCCGTCACGTCGGCGGCGGGGATGCCACCCGCCGGGGCTCCTCCCCAGATCGCGAGAAACACCCCGAGTCCGGCGATGCCCACGACGTTGTTGACGACCGGTGCCCACATGTAGGGACCAAAGATCTCCCGGGCGTTGAGAAGCTCGCCCAGCAGGTTGTACAACCCGTAGAAGAAGAGCTGAGGCAGGCACAGGAGGGCGAAGAGGATCGCCAGATGACGGATGTCGTCGGTGTATCCCGCCGCTGTGATCATGACCAGAACGGGTGCGAGCACCATCGTCACGAAGGTCACGAGGAACAGGACCGTTCCGGCCAGCGTCAGCAGGCGATTGACGTAGGTGTCGCCATCATTGCGACGCTTGATGGCCCCCACAATCTGGGGGACCAGGACCGCGTCGAAGATCCCCGAGGCGAGGAGATTGAAGACGGTGTTGGGCAGGGTGTTGGCGGTCTGGAAGGCGGCGCCCACGCCGCCGGCGGTGGCTCCCACCGCCGCGATGAGCATGGCGTTGCGCACGAAGCCGAGGATGCGTGACACCATGGTGCCCGATGCCATGAGCGCCGACGCCCTCAGGATCGATCGACGAGGCGTGTTCGAGCTCATGGTGTCTCCTTGTCCGTGGCGGTCGCTGATTCGTTGGCCGTGGCCGTTGGTGCGCTCTCGGCGCTCCGCGCCTGCGCCCTCCTGGCCGCCCTGTTGCGCAGAGAACGCGTGATTCCCGCGAGGAAGAGAAGGCCGAAGAGCGAGGCGATGACCGCTGTGATCGCATCCTCCCAGCCGGCTCGCATGCGAACGGTGACGGTTTGGGAGTCGTCAAGGACGACGTTGTCGGGTGTGGTGACCTTGTAGGTCACCTTGATGTCGCCACTGCCGATCGCTCCGACGGGAACTTCGACCGTGGTGGCGCCTCGGGCGGCGAGAACCTGGGAGAGGGCCGGCGTCGCGCGAAGCCTCGGGTCGTCGGGGATCAACGTGACGTCGACGCGGATCGGCCAGGGAAGCTTGTTACGCACGAGCACGGGGAAGTTGGCCGACTTGTTGATGAGGTTGACGGCCGAGGAGGGTTCGACGGTGACAGAAGACAGCAGATTCGTGACCTGGGAGGTCAAGGCCGTAGCCGCTTCCAGCTGCTTGGAGGCGGAGAGCTCGGCCGACAGGGACGGCAGGAGCTGCGGCGTGACGGAGTCGTAGACGGCATCGGGGTCGTCGGTTGCGCGTGCAAGGGGGGCGAGCCGCTCGAGAGAGGAGGCCATCGCGTCGATGGCGGTGGACGTGTCGGCTTCGAGGGTGCCCGCCGTGACGGTCACGCGCTCAACGTCGGTGGGTTCGCTCGATGCCATGTCGGTGAAGGACAGAGCGCTCACCCAGCGCGGGGAGAAGAGCGCGTTGACGCGGTGGGTCAGCCGCTCGTTGACGGCGGTGCCCCGGGCGGCGGCCGCGAAGACAGTGCGCGAGGAGGAGGGCCGCTCGCGAGCGATGATCGCCGTGATGGCGGTGAGGGCCTGCTCGGCGTCCAGTTCGTCGCCTCCCGTGGCGTTCCAGGACAGGATAGACGCGATGTCCCCCTGCTGGGCGAGGACCCGTGCCCCCGTGCCGTCCGTCGTTGTTTCGCCACTTGACGGATCGACATTGACGCGCGCGAAGGAGGTGAAGGGAACTTCGTCGGCCGGAGCGAGGGCCGAGGCGGGGGCGATCGTCAGCTGGTCGGGGGAGGCGAAGTTGGCCAGCAGCGCGGTGCCGAAGGTGGCGTCCGCCGGCCAGGCAACGTCGCGCAGAATCGTCGGCCCTTCGTCGGGTGTCGTCGTCGTTGCTCCGCTCTGACCGCTCCCCGCAGGGGCGGGACTCGCACTCGGCGACGGCGAGTCGGGCGATGGGGTGGCGGAAGCGGAGGGAGCCGGCGTGGGGGTGGAAGCGGAGGGCGTGGGGGCGGAAGCGGAGGGCGTGGGGGCCACCCAGCCGGCCTCGCGAGGCGTCGCGGGGAAGCTTCCGATCGAGTGAGTTGCGCGCGCCCAGAAGTCGGAGTTGCTCGACAGGGCGAGGGCGCCGAGGTCGGCGTCGCCCTCGGGCAAGGCGACGACCTCCGTCGCGGCCGACATGAAGGCCGACACGAAGGCCTCCGACTGGAGGTCGCGTGAGCGTACCGCTGGATCCGTCGCGGTGGGCGCGGGCGTCGGCGTGGGGGAGGGCGTGGCGCTCGGCGAGGCCGTCGGCGAGTCGGACTGCGTGTCGTCCCCCGATTGGCCAGACTGGCCCGGCTCGGGCGCGGGAGACGGGCTCGGCGAGGCCGTGGGCTGCGGGCCGCGCGGAATCAGGAGCGGATCGACGGCAAGAGTCACGCCCGCGGTTGCGGCAAGAGTGAGCACCGCCGAGCGCTCGGCTTGGTCCTGAGAGGCGCTGGCCGACGTCCACGGGACGAGCGTGGTGATGCGTGACGCGGAGACTTGCGTCCCCGAATCCCACACGATGATGGAACGGTCCTTGCCCGAGTACTCGCCGGAGGTGGCGGTCACGGTGGCCACTCGAGGCCCCCACTCCTCGGTGTCGGTCAGCGGCAGCGCGGAGGTGGGTATGCGGATCTCGAAGGCGACGGTGGCGCCCCTGGCCACGTTGGACAGCGATGTCGAGGCCGCGTGCGTGGCGTCGGGTTCATCCTCGGTCAGCGCGGTCGTCAGCGCGGCGACGGAGATGGGCGTCTCGTTGGTCACAAAGACCTCGAGGGACACGGACGCGAGCGTCGTTGGGGACGCGTTTCGTACGGTGCCGGAGACGACTAGCTCGCTCTCGTTCGTGATGATTCTCGGAGAGAGAGAGTCGATCGAAACGGATAGTCCCGACTCCGTGGACGCCGGGCCCATGACGGCCGGACGTGACTCGCTCGACCCCGACGCCGAAGCGGGCACCGGGGCGGCCCCGGCCTCGTCGATACCGAGACCGAAGGGAAGGGCAACGACCGCGCACAGGGCGGCAAGCCATGCCGCCCGCCTAGTCACGGCCATCCCGATACAGCAGGTCCAAGGCGATGCGCACGATGCGGCGCTCGTTGGGGTAGGCCAGCTGGCGTGACACGTCCCTCAGGGGGACCCACGCGGCCTCCTCGGCCTCGTGATCCGGATCGCCGTCGACGCAGATGGTCCCCGACTCATAGCCCATGAGGTAGTGGTGAACGACCTTGTGAACGCGGTGATCGTTGCCAGAAAACCAGTAGTCGATCGAGGCAAGGTGGCGGATGATGCGACCGTGAATGCCGGTCTCTTCGGCGACCTCGCGCAGCGCCGCCTGCTGCGGGGTCTCCGAACCCTCCAGGTGGCCCTTGGGCAGGCACCACTCGACGCGGCCCGCCCGGTTGCGCCGGGCGATCAACGCGGCATAGGGAATTCCGTCACGTACGTCAACGACGATGCCACCCGCGCTGGTTTCGGCGGAAATCGGCAGGTGGGAGCGGCCTACGCGCACAGAAGCGGACCGACGCGGGGGTCTGGGCACCCCGGCTCGGCGGTCAACTGAACGTGCAGGCATGACTCCACTGTAGCCGTTGGGTGGCCCCCGGTAGTCGACCAGGGGGCTTTCCTGGCATGCTTAGGAGCGATGAGTACTCAGTCAGCCTCCCCCAGAAACGGCACCGTGAGCACGCAAAACGGCGAAACAACGGACATTCCTACCCTCATGGCGAACGCCACGAGGACCTTCGCCGCGCTCCCGCCCGCGATTATGGAACTCGGCACGATTTTTCGCGACGCCGGGGAGGAGCTGGCGCTCGTCGGGGGGCCTGTGCGCGACGCATTCCTGGGGGTGACGCCCCACGACTTCGACATGGCGACCTCCACGCGCCCGGAGCGCACCGAGGAGCTGCTGTCCCGGTGGGGCAACGCCACCTGGGACATCGGCAAGGAGTTCGGCACGATCGGCGGGCGGCGAGGGGACGTTGTCGTCGAGGTGACGACCTACCGCACCGACGAGTATGAGATTGGCTCGCGTAAGCCCGAGGTCACCTTCGGCGACACGCTCGAGGGCGACCTGACGCGCCGAGACTTTACGGTCAACGCCATGGCGATGCGCCTGCCGCAGATGGCGCTCGTCGACCCCTGCGCCGGCCTGACCGACCTGGCCGCCGGAAACCTGCGTACCCCCGTGTCTGCCGAGCAGTCCTTCGACGACGACCCCCTGCGCATCATGCGGGCGGCCAGGTTCAGCGCACAGCTGGGCCTCGACGTCGACGAAGACGTCATGAACGCCATGGAGACCATGGCCTCGCGCCTGGAGATCGTCTCGGCGGAGCGCATCCGCGCCGAGCTCGAACGCCTCATCATCTCGCCCTACCCACGTCGCGGCATCGAGCTAATGGTCCACACGGGCGTCGCAGACATCGTCCTGCCCGAGGTTGCCGCCCTCGTGTCCACGGTTGACGAACACAAGCGCCACAAGGACGTCTACGAGCACACGCTCACCGTCGTCGAACAGGCCATCGACTTAGAGACCGGACCCGACGGGCCTGTCCCCGCCCCGGACTTCGTTCTGCGTTTCGCGGCCCTCATGCACGACGTCGGCAAGCCCGCCACCCGTCGCTTCGAAGCCAACGGGTCGGTGTCCTTCCACCACCACGAGATCGTCGGCGCGAAGATGACCCGCAAGCGGATGAAGGCCCTGCACTTCGACAAGGCGACCATCGAGGCCGTCTCGACGTTGGTCGCCCTTCACCTGCGCTTCCACGGCTACGGGGAGGCCGCCTGGTCGGACTCCGCCGTGCGGCGCTACGTCGCGGACGCTGGAGACCTTTTGGAGAGGCTGCATCGCCTCACGCGCGCCGACTGCACGACGCGTAACCGCCGCAAGGCCGCCTACCTGTCCGCGGCCTACGACGACCTCGAGGCGCGCATCGCTGCCCTGCGCGAGCAGGAGGAGCTGGACGCGATCCGCCCCGACCTCGACGGTGACCAGATCATGGAGATCCTGGGCCTGCGGCCCTCCCGCGCCGTCAAGATCGCCCGCGACTACCTGCTGGAGCTACGCATGGAGCGCGGCCCCCTCGGCGAGGAGGACGCGCGCGAGGCCCTGCTCCACTGGTGGGCGTCGGAGGACGTGCGCGCGCTGGCCGAGGAGTACCAGGCGCAGCAGGCTCGCTGGGAGGAGAAGGTCGCGCAGAAGAAGGCGCGCAAGGCGGCGGCGAAGGCCGCGCGCGAGGCCCAGTAGGGGCCGCTCGCGGCGCATTCGCGCGACCATCCTCACGCCTGCGCGCGGTGCACCCCTCGGTGCCCCGCCGTAGGCTGGTGACAACCAAACGAATCCTAAGGAGGCTCTCCCGATGAGCACGTTTACCCCCGAGAAGGCGTCGGCCGACATCGGCGTGTACGGACTGGGCGTGATGGGAGCGAACCTGGCGCGCAACCTGGCCCGCAACGGCTACGCGACAGCCGTCTTCAACCGCACCCCCGCCCGCACCGACAAGCTCATGGCCGAGCACGGCGAGGAGGCGACCTTCGTTCCCTCCTCGACCCTGGAGGACTTCGTC